>Ga0209541_10000108_pt1 | contig 143546 bp, 135 predicted proteins | sample RifCSPlowO2_01_FD_184027 | JGI IMG/M metagenome (GOLD analysis project Ga0209541, IMG submission 184027) | Groundwater microbial communities from Rifle, Colorado - Rifle CSP2_plank lowO2_0.1 (SPAdes) (version 2) | ecosystem: Environmental > Aquatic > Deep subsurface > Groundwater | place... | reverse complement strand
AATCCCGGAGACCGCCTCACCCTATCCAAGACCAAACCCGGATATGCCATGAAAGCCACTTCCGCAGGCATGACCCTTGGGATTGCGCTCGAGCGAAGCGAGAGCGTTCTGAACGGAGCCGAAGGACAACCTAAAATCCTGACCTTTATCAATCTGACATATTGGGCGCCAAGCGTGGCAGAACTGCCGACCAACAACCAACAACTGACAGCTGACGACCCGATCGGGTTGTTCGGACAATTTCTTGATTATATCAAATCGGCGATTGTTGAGGTGAAGGAGTTGATAGCGGAGAGGGGGATATTTGGCAATGTGGAGTCGCGGGACGGTTATACGACCGTGGATGCGGACACCGGAGAAAAATACTGCATCAAGGTCAAAAGCGGACAGATTCTGGCGGTTTCGGGTGAGTGCGTGCAGAATACAGAACTGCAGATTCAAAATACGTCGGCGCCGAGTCCGACCGACAACCCTCAACTGACAATCTCGCCCTCGCCGACAGCGACGCCAGTCAACAGTCAAGAACCAACCCCGACGCCAACTGATAGTCAAGAGCCGACAGCAACGCCAGTCAACAGTCAAGAACCAACCCCGACGCCAACTGATAGTCAAGAGCCGACAGCAACGCCAGTCGTTAGCGAATCGCCGACAGTGAATAGTCCGACTCCGACGCCGGAAATATCAGCGACACCGGAACCGACTGCTACGCCTGAACCTACCATTGAGCCAACTTCAACTCCTGAATCTACACCCCAACCTACGCCTGAATTAACGTCAGCGCCGGCTACGGCAACCCCGGAATTGACGCCGGTCGGCAGTGAGTAGCGAATAGTAGAGTCGCCAGACCAGGCTCAGATGGGGGAGATATTAACAAAATGATCACGGCCATCAACATGAATCAACCTAAATCCAAAATAAAAAAACTGATACGGGAAACGGCAATAATTATTTTAAGCGTCTTGGCCATTGTCGCCGTTTTCCGGCTGGTGCAAGCTGGAAGTTTGACGCCGTCGGCTTCTCCCGCGTCAACTTTCAATACTTTGTCCGATATTTTTAATTCGCTGGCGAGCGGAAGTTACGATTCTTCCGCTATCACGGCTAATGCCAACGGCAGCTCTCTTCAAATAATGAAGTGCGCTCTGCAGAAAATAAGGACGGGGAGCTGCCCATAACTATGTCAAAGGTCCAACTCAAAAATAAAAAGTTTTTGGATTTTGAATTGTCATTTTGCATTTTGATTTTTTCATTTTTAATTTCACTTTTGCCTTTGGCAAAAGCAAATGCTTCCACGACTGACGGGACGATTGATTCCACCAACAAATATGCCTGGGGGGAGAATATCGGCTGGATAAACTTTGGCGACAGCGGAGGCAATGTTCATGTGACAGTTTCGGGGCTGACTGGCTACGCTTGGGGAGAAAATATCGGGTGGATTTCTTTAAATTGTTCCAATACCTCATCCTGCTCGACGGTTGACTACGGGATTATCAACGATGTTACGGGAAGATTAAGCGGCTATGCTTGGGGAGAAAATGTCGGATGGATAAGTTTCAGACCGCCTCACGGGGGAGTTGATATTGAAGCCGATGGTGACTTTGCGGGCTACGCTTGGGGAGAAAATACGGGATGGATAGTTTTTAACTGTTCCACCACGCAGTCGTGCGATGCGGTGAGTTACAAAGTATCCACTGATTATAGGCCTTCGGGCGGCGGAGGCGGCGGAGGCGGTGGAGGTGACGGAGATGGCGAAACAAGTCTAACTCCGACACCCAGCGTTACTCCGAACGCAAGCGTTACGCCCACTTCAACCGTAACTCCAACGCCGTCATTTTCCGTGTCGCCGACTCCGACCCAACTGCCCCCAGTTTCAACCGCGACGCCAACTGCTCTGCCACCCGGATATTTTCCTCCAACAGGAGGACTGATAATTAAAAAAATCATAGAAACCACAAAACAAGTTGCCGTAAAAGCGCCCGAAACGATAATTACCGTCGTAGCAAACAAGAAAACAGTCAAAACTGTTTCAGGAATCGCCGTCGCCGCGACGGCGCTGGCCACTATCCCGACGGTGGTGGGTATTTTTTCAACGGCCACGGGCGCCTCAAACTATTTTATTTATCTGATTTTAACTTTTCTTGAGTTGCTTGGTTTGCGGGCCAAAAGAAAGCCGTGGGGCACGATTTATAATTCTTTCACCAAACAGCCGGCGCCTTTTGCCAAGGTTCAGTTGTTTGATTCTGCAAACCGTGCGGTGGATATGGCAGTGGCAGACCAATTGGGGCGCTATGGATTTTTGGTGGGGCAGACCGCGTCTTTGAATGACCAATTCCGCATTCAGGTAACTCAACCGGGACTGCTATTTCCGTCGGAAGTGATAAGGTCGGATTCCGACCCGATTCTCTATCCGCGCGTGTATCGCGGCGGGCTGTTTGCCATCGGAGGGACCGGCGTGATAAATTATGACATTCCTCTTGATCCGGAAGGCGCTACAATTAAACCGCCTTTTAAATTAAAAGTCGGCAATGCAGTCGTTAAGGTATTAGATATTCTGTTCTGGTGTGGAGTGGCGACAGTTCCGATAAATTATTTGGTTTACCGCGGTGGCGTGGATCTGGCGCTTATGATAGTATTCGGCGTGTTAGCCGTGTTGCGGATAACCGGCATTGTCATAAGGCCGTTCGGCCTGATATTGGACAAGTTGTCTGGAAAGTCCGTGCCTTACGCTCTGGTTGTACTTAACGACAAGAAGGGACGGCGGGAAGGATTTGCGGTCTCCGACGAAGACGGGCGATATTTCATATTAGCCGAAAAGGGTGACCATATGCTCCAAACTCATACTCCCGCCAACATTATGCCGCCGCAGTCAACGGAGAAAGAAATATTCTCAAAGTCCGGCTACATAACGGAAAAAGTGAAATTATAAAATGACATTCAAGAAAGCGCTTCTTATTATATTAGACGGTTTTGGTCTTGCCATTCCCGATCTGGGAAATCCGGTCACCTCGGCTCATATGCAATTTCTGAACGGCCTGATAGGCCATTATCCTTCTTTCAGTTTAAAAGCTTCGGGATTAGCGGTCGGCATGCCGTGGGGAAAATACGGCAACAGCGAAGTGGGGCACGCGGCATTGGGGACAGGCCGGATCATTATTCAGGACCTTGCGCGGATAAACAATGAAATAAAAAATGGCGAGTTTTATAAAAACCCCGCTTTTTTAAAAGCGTTTTCTCACGCGGAAAAACACGATTCCGCCGTCCACCTTATTGGTTGCGTCAGCAAAGGCGGCATTCACTCACACGAAGACCACCTGATAGCGCTTTTGGAGCTGGCGGCTAGGCAAAAATCCAGGAAGACATTCGTCCATTTTATCTGTGACGGCGAAGACGCCGGATATCAAGACGCGCTTGAAAATTATCGCCGCATCCTGCCATTGATGAAAAAAACGGGAGCCGCCGTCGCCTCTATCGGCGGGCGCGTTTATTATATGGACCGTGTTATGAACTGGGAGTTAACGCGCGTCGGCTGGGAAGCGATGGTTTCAGGAAAAGGTGAAACTGCCGGCGATGCCGAAGAGTACCTTAAATCCAACTATGCCAAAAAAATTTTTGACGATGAGATTAAACCGGCTGCGGTTGTTTCGGATGGCAAGCCGGTAGGTCTTATCCAAGACAACGATTCGCTTATATTTTTTAATTATCGCAACGACAGAATGAAACAACTGGCAAGTTCATTCCTTGAAAAGTTTGACGGATTTAAAAGAGATAAAATACCCGCAGGATTATTTGTTGCCGCGATGACGCGATATGCCGACGAATTTCCGTTTGAGGTTGCGTATGAAGCGGTCCAGTTAAAAAATACATTGGGAGAAATAATCAGCGATAAGGGTTTTAAACAACTGCGGATAGCCGAAAAAGAAAAAGAGTCGCATGTTACTAATTTTTTCAACGGAGGCCGGATAAGCGCTTTTCCGCGCGAGGAAAGGGTGATTGTCTCGTCAAGGTTGCTGGTCGGCAAAGAGTATCTTGATTATCCCCAGATGTCGTCCCAAAAAATCGTTGATGCGGTTTTGGAACATTTGCCTAATGACTTCCGGTTTTTTGCCGTGAATTTTGCCAACTCCGACATGATTGCTCACACCGGAAACATAAAAGCCACCGTAAGCGCGCTGAAAACGATAGACCAGTCGCTTGAGAAGATTGTTTCCGCCGCGATTAAAGACAAGATTGCCGTTGTAATAACGGCGGATCATGGCAATGCAGAAGAACTGATTGATCCGCTGACCGGCAAGGCCGATACCCAGCATTCCAACAATCCCGTGCTGGCGGTTTTTGTTGCGCCGGGACTGGAAGGGCAGGGGTTGAAAGGCGGTTTGGATGAGCTTATCAATGAAAAGCCGCGGGGGACGCTAATTGACATTGCTCCGACCATCCTTTACTTGCTGGGGATTGAGAAACCCCGCGAAATGACCGGCTCCAGCTTGGTACAATTATGATAAAATATAATCCTCAAAAAATAGAAAAAAAATGGCAGAAATACTGGGAAACTAAAAGTCTTTATACTGCCAAAGATTTTTCCGGAAAGGACAAAAAATATATTCTCATTGAGTTCCCGTATCCTTCCGGCGAGGGGTTGCATATGGGACATTTGCGCCCCTATGTCGCGGGAGATGTTTATAGCCGCTATTTGCGGATGAAAGGTTGCGAGGTTATGTATCCCATCGGTTGGGACGCTTTTGGCCTGCCCGCCGAAAATTACGCCATAAAAAATAAAGTTCACCCCAAGATTTCAACTCAAAAGAATATTGATAACGCCAAAAAACAGCTCCAGGGCTGGGGCATGAGTTTTGATTGGTCGCGCGAGGTTAATACGACCGACCCCGACTACTATAAATGGACGCAATGGATATTTTTGCAATTTTACAAAGCGGGTTTAGCCTACGAGGCGACGGGACTTATAAACTGGTGCCCCAAAGATAAAACCGGCTTGGCCAACGAGGAAGTCATCAATGGCTGTTGCGAGAGATGCGGCACACCGGTTGAGAAAAAAGAACTGCGCCAGTGGTATCTGAAAATTACGGCTTATGCAGAAAAACTTTTGGAAGGGCTTAAGACGCTGGACAAGTGGCCGGAATCGGTGAAACTTCAACAGGCAAATTGGATAGGAAAATCGGAAGGAGCGACGATACAATTTACAATTAACAATTTACAATTAACAAGTGACCGACAGTCAAATGTCAACCTTCGTCCCGAGCTCAGGTCGAGGGAAGGCCAACCTTCGTCCCGAGCTCAGGTCGAGGGAATATCAAATGTTGTCGAAGTATTTACCACGCGGCCGGATACGCTTTTTGGGGCGACTTTTCTTGTTATTTCTCCCGAGCTGGCTAAGAAATGGCTAGATACCGGCTGGCAGGCCGGATTGGACGTGGTTGCGTATATAAATGAAAGGTTGAATAAGGGCGAGCAGTTGCGGCAGGCTGAAGCTAAAGATAAAACCGGAGTTTTTTCTGGTATAAGTGCCATTAACCCCGCAAATCAGGAAGAAATTTCGGTTTGGGTTGCCGATTATGTTCTGGGCGGCTACGGAACGGGCGCGATTATGGCGGTGCCGGCCCATGATGAAAGGGATTTTGAGTTCGCTCAAAAGTTCAAACTGCCGATTAAGATGGTGATCTGCCCCAATTATCCCGAACCTAAATGCCCCGTTTTGGATAATGCTTATGAAGGCGAGGGCTACCTAGTTGATTCCGGCAAGTTTGACGGCATGCCATCGGAGGAAGCCAAATGGAAAATTGCGGAATTTGTTGGCGGGAAAAAGAGTGTCCAGTATAAATTGCGTGATTGGGTGTTCAGCCGTCAGCGTTATTGGGGCGAGCCGATACCGCTTGTTTTTTGCAAGAATTGCGCGGTAAATTCCAAAAATCAAAAATCAAATCTCAAAATTAAGGAAGAGGAGCCTAATCTTCGGACAACTATCCGAGACGGTGAAGAATGTGCGATTGTGCCGGTGCCGGAGGAAGATTTGCCGGTTAAACTGCCGGAAATTGAAAAATACGAGCCGACTGGAACGGGCGAGTCGCCGTTGGCTACGATTGAGGATTGGGTCAATGTAAAATGTCCAAAATGCGGCGGCGCCGGAAAGCGAGAAACCAATACTATGCCGCAGTGGGCAGGAAGCTCATGGTACTATTTAAGATATTGCGACCCGAATAACAAAAAAGAATTTGCCGACTCCGAACCTTTGAAATATTGGCTTCCGGTAGATGTTTATTTCGGCGGGATGGAGCACACCACATTGCATTTATTGTATTCCCGTTTTTGGCATCTCTTTTTGTACGACCAGAAATTGGTTCCCGCGCCAGAGCCGTATTTTGCAAGAGTTCAACATGGAATAATTCTTGGTCCTGACGGAGAGAAAATGTCCAAAAGCCGAGGCAATGTGGTAAATCCGCAGGAGGTTGTGGACCGGTTTGGCGCTGATACATTGCGAATGTATGAGTTATTTTTAGGCCCGCACGAAGCGACGATTGCTTGGAAAACAGAGAGCATTGTCGGGGTCTCGCGATTTTTAAATCGGATGTGGGACTTCTTCGGAAAGTATCAAGTAGCAGATAGTGAGTATCAAGGGGGAGCAGATATAATTTTAAATCGAGCCATAAAGAATATCAGCGAGGACATTGAGAACCATCGGTTTAATACCTGTATTTCGGAACTTATGAAACTACTCAATAGAATCGAGAATTACGAATTACGAATTACGAGTTACGAGTTATTCTGCAAGCTGCTCGCTCCCTTCGCCCCGCATTTGGCCGAAGAGCTTTGGCAGGAAGTTCTGGGCAATAAGGACTCGGTGCATGTTCAGCCGTGGCCGGAGTATGACGAAAAATTATTGAAAGAAGATGAATTGGATATTGTGGCGCAGGTGAACGGTAAAGTCAGAGATGTTATTAGAATGACTCGTGGCATAAACCATGAGGAGGCGAAAAAACTGGTGCTGGCCAGTGAAAAGATTAAAAAATATACTGAAGGCAAAGCCATCAAAAAAATTCTTTTCGTGCCGGACAAGCTGATTAACATTGTGATTTGACCCGCACCCTGGCGCCACTTCCCCCGCCAGTCCCTTCTCGGAAGCAGAATAGGTTTTCTCCTGCGGAAAACCCTTCTTCGCCCTCGGCATAACATCCCGCATTAGAAGGCGGGAATCCTAGCCGTTATGCCTGCGGGATGTTCCTCAAAAGAACTGCCGGGGCAGGTATATATTTAGATGGACGCGAGGCCCATGTGCCTTTCGGTAGCATCGAAGTTGCCAGATTGCACGGTTTGTCATAGACTCCGAGGAGTATTAGCAGTGAGGGGCTCTTGACAAAATCGGCAACTTCGCGAAATGAGTCTGCTCGCTGGGCAGACGAATGGTGACGAAAGGCGTGTGGGCGAGTGATAATTTGAGGGAACACGCCGAACGGGAGAGATAGGAGTGGCCGCCTTTAAGTTGACAGATTAATGTTCTTTGTGATAGAATACTGCGCAACAAGGTCGAGATAACTTTAATCAGTGCGACGGATTTGGTTCTAGCAGGGTAAAACACTGCTAGAGTCGATGACAGCACACTACAAAGAATGGCAGATCAAGATAAGGCATTTGTAGAATTTATAATTAAGAGCGTCGTCAACAAGCCGGATGCCGTTGAGGTTTCCCGCACCGTTGATGAGATGGGTGTTCTGCTCTCGGTCAAAGTGGATAAGGAAGACATGGGTCTTCTGATTGGCCGCAGCGGTTCTACCGCCAAAGCCATCCGAACTTTGGCTCGGATTGTGGGTATGCGCAATAACTCTCGGGTTAATCTTCGTATTGAAGAGCCGGAAGGTTCAACCCATGTCAGCTCCGGAGAAAAGACCCGAAATCTGGAAGACGTGGTGGGGGATTTGAATATATAAGAATTTGTCCAAGAGCGAAAGCGATTGGGGACAAATTCTTATCCTGAGCGCTTTGCGCGAAGGATTACAGTAAGAACTTAAACAAAACCCCGAAAGGGGTTTTGTTGTTAGACGGCTCAGGGGTATGAGCCGTCTACTGCAAAGTTAGTGCAGGGGTTCGTAACCCAAATTGGTACGGGATTTCGGCTCAATTTATGAGCCGATGACTCTTGGCAATTTGGGGATTTAATGGTATAGTAGTTAGAATACTTTTATGAAGTCTTTCGACATTGTCACAATTTTCCCAGGATTATTTGAAGGATTCACAAACGAATCCCTGATTAAGCGTGCCATCAAAAATAAGCTTATAAAAATCACGACGCATAATTTACGCAAATGGACGACCGATAGGCACCAGACGGTAGACGGCAGACCCTATGGCGGAGGCGTGGGTTTGGTTTTTAAAATTGAGCCGATTTTCAAGGCTGTTCGCGATGTAATTCTCTCGCAGGGCTCAGGGCGTCGAAGCGGCGGGAAAATTAAATCTCGGGTAATACTCTTCTCTCCCCGCGGGAAGAAATTCACGCAGGCGGATGCGAAGAGATTGGCTAAATACGGCCAGCTGATTTTTATTTGCGGAAGATACGAGGGCGTGGACGAAAGAGTGGCCGAGCACTTGGCCGATGAAGTCATTTCAATCGGCGATTATGTTTTGTCAGGCGGAGAATTGCCGGCGATGGTAGTAATGGAAGCGACATCCCGCCACATCAAGGGCGTGGTTGGCAAAGAGGAGTCGGTTGCCAAAGCTGACCATCCGCAGTACACTCGTCCAGAGGTCTTTAACAAATGGAAAGTCCCGAAAGTGTTACTTTCCGGCAATCACGCCGAAATTGAGAAGTTTCGAAAGAAATAGGAGGTTTTATGGACGGGTTTCTTGTAGCTGTGACATTATTGATATTTTTGCTTGTGGGGTTGAAAGCCCCAAGCTGGCACATAAAAAATTGTATTGAGTGTCAGAAAATTATCAAGGATTTTGAAGAACATAGAAGATATATCTTAAATGGTGGTTATTGTGCATAAAATTAGTTCAAAATCGAAAAATGGCGCAAGAAGGTTTAGAGTATTTTAAAGGGGATTAAATAGATTATCTGGTTTCTGACTTTTCAAAAGCGGCCAAGAGTATGGTTCTTGAACTCAAGGAAAAGGTTAAAATATTTTCCGATTCAAGTCCGGCCAAGATAGCAGAAGACGTCAATACTTCTGTAAAATTGTTTGAAGAGGTAGAAAGGAGGATTTATAATTTCGTCCACGGTGAGGATACTGAACAGAATTTTTCAGCTGTCCATGCGCATGTCTTTGTCTGTCAAAGATGCCACAGGTTTGCCAAAGCGCTAGTTCTAGATCTTTTCAAGGTTTCTAAAGAGAAATCCAAGTAGGAGGTGTGTTTTGTTAAGAGAGGTTCTTTTAAATGGTCAAGGCGATTTACATAAGGAGGTCATACTGGGATTCAATGAAGGCCATAAACCCGACAACGACTTCTGGTATCTGAAGATCGTGATTGGCGAGTATGAATTTAATAGCCAGCAATCTTTCTTCAATAGTCAAATAGGCAAAAGAGCTGCCAAGAAAGCTGGCAAACTTATCAGTGAAGCCATCGGCGCGAGCTTTAAGACCAGAGCATAGAGGAATCCAACGATTCCTTTTTTGATGGCTATTGACGGCAGTTTTGATATGGAATATAATGGCAACACCATGAACTTCGATACGCAACCTAGCGGTTGGGATGGTAAGTAATACCGTCATTACAATTCGACACTTGATATAACCACGACTTTCTACCAATCCTGGTGGGCAGTCGTGGTTCTGTCTTGTAAAAGATAGAATAGTTATTTCCCAACTTTATTTAGTTAATCCCGATTTTGTTAAGCGCGTAAGCGATGTTACAAAATCGAGGATCCCGATCCGACTTTGTCGGCATCGGGACCAGCTAATTCCGAATCAGTTTCTAGTTTCTAGATTCTGATTCTTTAAGAGAGTTTGATCCTGGCTCAGGATGAACGCTGGCGGCGTGGATAAGGCATGCAAGTCAAACGGACTCCGTAGCAATACGGAGTACAGTGGCGAACGAGTTAGTAACATCTTGGTACGTACCCTCGAGATGCGAATAACTAGTCGAAAGATTAGCTAATACGCAATGGTCTCGCAAGAGTAAAGGAGCAATCCGCTCGGGGAGCGGCCTAGATCCTATCAGCTTGTTGGCGGGGTAAAAGCCCACCAAGGCTATGACGGGTAGGGGGCGTGAGAGCGCGTTCCTCAACGACGGAACTGAGATACGGTCCGTACACCTACGGGTGGCAGCAGTCGAGAATATTCGACAATGGGGGAAACCCTGATCGAGCGACGCCGCGTGCAGGAAGAAGTAGCTTTGCTATGTAAACTGCTTTTGCGTGGGAAAAATTTTGATTGTACCACGAGAATAAGGGGTTGCTAACCTCGTGCCAGCAGCAGCGGTAATACGAGGACCCCGAGCGTTATCCGGAATTATTGGGCGTAAAGCGCAAGTAGTCGGTTCTGCTAGTCTGATGTTAAATCTTCCGGCTCAACTGGAAAACCGCATCAGAAACGGCAGGACTAGAGCGGGTGAAAGGTAAGCGGAACGTGCGGTGTAGGGGTGAAATCCATTGATATCGCACGGAACACCAAAAGCGAAGGCAGCTTACTGGCGCCTTGCTGACGATCAGTTGCGAAAGCGTGGGCATAAAAAAGGATTAGATACCCTTGTATTCCACGCCCTAAACGATGCAGACTAGCTATTGGGAGCATCGACCCTTCCAGTGGCGAAGCTAACGCGTTAAGTCTGCCGCCTGGGAAGTACGAACGCAAGTTTAAAACTCAAAGGAATAGCCGGGAATTTGCACAAGCGGTGGATCATGTGGTTCAATTCGACTCTAAGCGAAGAACCTCACCAAGGCTTGAAATCCAGCTGCATGCTTTAGAAATAAAGCAGCCTTCGAGGGTGCTGGACAGGTGGTGCACGGCTATCGTCAGCTCGTCTCGTGAGAGGTATCCTTAAGTGGATTAACGAGCGCAACCCCTATTGGCTGTTACAAGTGTCAGTCGAGACTGCTGTGGTAACACAGAGGAAGGCGGGGATGACGTTAAGTCAGCGTGCCCCTTTGATGCCTTGGGCTACACGCATGATACAATGGATGTTACAATGGGTCGCCAACCCGCGAGGGGGAGCTAATCCCATCAAAGGCATCCCTAGTTCGGATAGGAGGCTGCAACTTGCCTCCTTGAAGCCGGAATCGCTAGTAATCGCAGATCAGAACGCTGCGGTGAATACGTTCTCAAATTTTGGACTCACAATAAAAGCGCCTGGCAGGTTGTTTTTCTAAGCGGTTTAAATCCGCTCCCTCATATGGCTATATGGGGCGTAGCTAACTGTTAGTCTCAAGCTGTGAAGTTTGGGGTGAAGGAACAGAAGGCAAAAGGCAGCTCTTATGTTTACAACCTGATCGATCTATGATTGGCAGTGAGCATGGAGAAGATCTACAAAAAGGTTATTAAGAGATGTTTGGAAAAGAATTATAACTGACCCAGGGAGATCTGATGTAAGTAGTTATCAACTTAATAAGTTTATAACAAATGGCATAATGGAATTGACGCCGCGTCAGAAGTCAGCTGAATCGTAGTACTCCACTTCAGTGGAAGAAGGATTCACTCCTATTTTCAAGAAGTACAAACTCAAATTTCAGTCTAAGCAAAAAGACTTTGAAATTTTCTGTGATCTGATGAAACGGTTTAAGAAAAAAGAGCACTATACTTTGGAAGGGCTTAGAAATCTTTTGAAGATTAAAAGCCAAATGCATTAGGAGCTCGTCGTATGCGGGAAATCCGCAGGTACGATGGGAATATCAACTCTAAATTCCTAGAGGATAATTGCCCGTCAAGTCAGGGGAGTCGGTAATACCTGAAGATCCGTATTTTTATATGGGGACACGGTAGGATCGATGACAAAGACTAAGTCGTAACAAGGCAGGGGTAGCGGAAGCTGCTCCTGGATCACCTCCTTTCTATCTTGTCGAAGACAAGATCGCGGAACTACGCGGACCGAACACGGACTTACGCGGACAACTAAAAATGTCTGTGTCTGTCTGCGTGAAGTCAGCGTTAGTCAGCGGTCTCGCCTTCGGCGAGATGCTGAAAGGAGTAGAAGTGGGAGGCGAAAGATGTCTGGAAAATTAGTTTTCTAATTTTTCTCATCCAACCTCTACTCTTCAAAAAACAAAAGATGTCGATATCACTCAACTTTTTAGTGATGGTGGCCTCAACACCGATATTGAGGTTCAACGGCAATGTGAACAGAAACTTTTGCCGATAGCTGGTTAACTAAATAAGGTTAGGAATTCAAAAATCCCTTTAAAGGGATTTTTGAATTCCTAAAAAAGAGTTATAATTCCATGGATGTCTCCTTATTTGCCACGGATTAACTGGAACCTTACCGTAACAGTAACACCACTGTTGCTTTGGTTGGTTTTTGGAACTATTTGTGTAATTTATGCGGTAATGAGCTGGATTATGGTATATCACTGGGATACTTTCGGTTACAATGTTAAACATAAATTAAGGGTGAAACTTATATATTTTGTGGTTTCTGTGATAATGCTGTCGGCCATGGCGTTGCTCATATGGCTTTACGGCGCCACCCTAAAATGATACAGCTGAATTCGGATGAAATCGTTGTCTTTGAAATTAGGAAACACTGGTTTTATATTTTTTGGCGCGCTCTGGCGCTCCTGATTGTAACGGCTATTATCGCGGGAGGAGTTTATCTGGCGGTTTATTTTTCAAGCCGTTATTTCCAGCTGAACATCGGCGGTAGTTATGAAATTATTTTTGCGCTGGGTTTTCTGGCGGTTCTGCTTATCGCCTGGATGTCATTTTTTGCTTTTTGGACCAAATATTATCTTGATTACTGGGTTGTTACGAATGAAAGGATTGTTGACGTTGATTTGATGGGTTTTTTCCACCAGGAAACGGCAGTAGTGCGCCTAGACCAGATACAAGATGTAACCATAAGGGTCAACGGATTTTTTCAAAACATATTTGGGTTTGGCACAATTCAAATCCAAACTGCCGGCGAATCCAGAGAATTCATTATGCCGAATATCACCAATCCCGAAGGGGTTAAAGAGACAATTTTCAGGTTGCAAAATGAGGCCATGGAAAAGCCCAAAAAAGTTGAAATAGCGGTTTAGCGTTCTTTTAAATACAGATCGGAGGTTGTGTGAAAACAAAAATCGTTCTGATTTTGTTGTTGGGTTTTATGTTGCTGTGGGTTTTTGATCTTGGCAAAAGTGTGAACGACTATCGTCTGGCAAATCAAAAACTAAGCCGAGAACTGAAGAGTTATAAAGATAAACTTCCGCATCTACCGGCGCGGAGTCCCAAAAAAGTTAAATGTTCCTGCGATCGGGAATGCAATATGAAAAAAGACGGCTATTCCGTCAAATAACTGCGCCACTCGGCGCTTTTTTGTTGTTACCAGCGCTCCTGTCTATTATCCCCATCTCGCTGGTAAAAAAATTTCTAATTTCCAGTTTCCCTAAATGGGCGAGCCTATCGGGCTTTAGCCAATTTCGAGTCAATTTTAAATGACTCAATTTTAAATTAAAAATTCAAAATTCAATCAAAATTCAAAATTAATTTTAGAAAAAATGGGCTACTTGATCTGGTAAGTGATAGAGACACTTACCGTAATTTCGTTTTCGCCCGCTGGAACTGACGGCCCGTCACTGCCTCCGCCTAGGCCCTCGGCCATTCCTTTCATATAGTAAGGTCCGGGATAGCCGCCGGTATTTTCAGAAAAGTTTACAATCTTGCCCAATTTAATGCCAAGCTGACCCTCTAATTTATCGGCTTTATTACGAGCATCTTCAATAGCTTTTTGACGTGCTTCAGCTTTGAGTTTTTCTGGTTCATCAATCTGGAAGCCGAGGTTGTTAACTTGGTTAGCGCCAGCTGTTACAACTCCGTCTAGTATGACGCTGACTTTCTCCAAATCCCTAATCTTTACATCCATGGTTTGGTTGACCTGATAACCGCTGATCTGTGGCTTGCTGTTTTGGGGATAGTTATATTGCGGATAAATATTATAGCCGCTGGTTTTAACGTCCTTATCGTCAACTTTTTGCTTTTTCAAAAAATCGGTGACCGTTTTCGATTTTTTAGAATTTTCATCCTGCGCGGCCTTGGAAGTAGTCGCTTCCGTAACTATAGATAGCGATACCATGGCAATATCGGGTTTAGCCACAATTTTACCCTCGCCCTCAAAGGATACGGTGTTGGTCGTTGCGGCAGTATTTGAGAGGTGGCTGGTGTATGCCAAAAGAGCCACCGAGGCAACTACTAAAAATGCTGTTCCAGCCCAAATGAGATATTTATAATTATTCATACTTATATTATAGCATTCTCACATTATTTTTCAATCAAAATGTTTCCGCTCCGCCACCCCCATCTTTTTCATCGCACCCGCAGTGCTCTGCTTGGCATTTCGTCGCCTTCGCTCCTCAACTACCTTCGGGTTCGAACAAACTGGCGGGTGCATGATTCCGGAAATTACAAAACTCGCTCAAATGAGTGGATTATATCAAAGAACGCTCAGACAGTTGTAATTTCCGATGCACCCGCCTAGTTTGTGGCCCGACCCCTGTGCAATGATGAAAAAGATGGGGGTGGGCGGAGCGGCAGTTGACGTAAAAAATAAAGGTTGCGTTATGCGGTTTATTTCGGTAAGCTGGGGCGATGGAATCGTACGTAATCATTCCGACATACAACGAACGGGGTAATATCGGCCCGATATTGGAACAGATATTTTCGGTAGTTCCGGAGACGTACATTTTAGTCGTGGACGACAACTCACCGGACGGGACGCAGGAGGTCGTCCGTGAGCTGCAAACCAGATACCCCAAGCTCTGGCTTTTAGCGCGTCCAGAAAAACTTGGCCTAGGTAAGGCGTACGTGAACGCCTTTAATTATTTGAAAGAAAAGGAATGCGAAGGCGTCTTTGTCACGATGGATGCCGATTTTTCGCATGACCCCGCGGCTTTGCCAGGGCTACTGGCCGCCGCTGAAAATCACGGCTTGGTTATCGGCTCACGCTATGTGCGGGGTGGGAGCATCGTTCATTGGGAATTTTGGCGGCGGTTTCTAAGCTACGGCGCCAATTTCTATTACCGTATCATCACGCGCATCCCCGTCAAAGATTTGACTACCGGTTATACGGCGATGCAGAGCCGGGCATTGTGGCAGCTAGACCTGTCATCCCTGAATGCCTCTGGGTATGCGTTCCTTTTTGAGTTAAAATATAGGTCGTGGAAGTCGGGCGTGCCACTGATTGAAATTCCTATCACGTTTTCCGAACGGCGGCTGGGTAATTCCAAAGTATCAATGCATATAATCTACGAAAATTTTATCGTCCCATGGCGCTTACTATTAAAAAATTAATAACCAGAACGAATAAGAAAGATTTAGCCTTGCTCATCGGGATATGCGCCTTGATAATTGGTGTTTTAATATTTCAGCAGAGGATTTTTGTGCGTAATGATTTTTATGTTGCCCATCACTTTGGGGAAAATTGGCCGATGCTCAAAACGATATCGATTATTCTGGGAGCGCTTTATCTGGGGCTGTGGGCGGTTATCAGAAATACAAAAATTTCTGCAAAGAACATTCTCGTCATTGCTTCCACGGCTTTTATTTTGATAGCCGGTGTAGCCTTGGTGACCCACCCGACGCGTTCGCAGGATTTGTATCATAGCTTATTATTAGGTAAAGGGCTTACGGAGTCTGGGTTGAATCCCTATACCACTGCGCCGCAAGACGTGGATTATCCGTCTTGGAATTATCCGGTGCTGGCCTGGAAAGATGTCGCCATGCCTTACGGTCCCATCTGGTCAGATATTGTCATCGGTATCGCGTATGTGACGAGTTCGTTGGGTGTGGCTCTTGTTCTGGCCAAATCATTTTTTATTTTAGTACTCGCATTTTTAGGTTTTCTGCTGTTTAAGCTCGCACAGCATCAGAGCTTTACGCGGGAGGCCGCGGCGAAAATTACTGCGCTATTTTTGCTGAATCCGTTTATCATCCAGACAGTGTTGATTGACGGCCATAGCGATATTTTGGTCGGTTTCTTTCTGATGGTGAGTTTGTATTTGTTATCCCGCGAGAAATATGGCTTCAGCATTCTGGCATTGGCGGCCGGCGGGTTGGTCAAATATTCGCCGTTTATGATTATGTTCGCGCCCGTCTATCTGGCCATCAGGAAATATGGTTTCAAAAAAATAGGGCAATTGCTGGCCGGACTGGTTGTCTCCGTGGCCTTGGTTATCAGCGTGTATCATCCTTTTGATGCCACAATCCGCGGGATTATAAAACTCGTCTTAGGTATTAATCTGCAGGGGCTGGCGACAGAATTTTTACCGGGGACGACCATGCTAATACAATATTTCCATATGACGCCCAGTCATTTAAGGATATTCGGCATCGTGGCTGCAATAGCAGTTCTGGTCTGGGCGTTACACAAAAAGAAGATTGCCCTGGCTTATACGATGCCGTTTATTGTGTTCTTCTTTTTCGCTACAACGTGGTTTCAGGCCTGGTATGTACTGTGGCTGATGCCGGTTATTTTTCTGGCCTGGCCGTCCGTGGCGGTGGTATTGATGACCGCATTGCTGTTGCCCATGCCGGAACTGATTTCTCCATCCATGGTATCCTATGTCGCCATGACTATTATTTCGGTCGTTTTATTTTTCCGTTATTTGTCGCATGAGGATGGGCGCGCAGACACCCGATGAAATCCGTGTATCTGATTTTGGATAATATCCGCAGCGCCCACAACGTGGGCTCTATTTTCCGTACCGCCGATGCGGCGGGCGTGGCCAAGATATATTTGTGTGGAATCACGCCCAAACCGTCGGGTGAGGGTGAACTGCCCGTCGGCGGCCGTGCCAAAATGGAGAAAACTTCGCTGGGTGCCGAGAAAATGGTGGCCTGGGAATATGCCGCGCAATCCTGGCGGATTTTAAAAAAATTAAAAGGGGAGAGTAGGCGAGTTATCGCATTGGAACTCTCCCCCGCCAGCAAGAATATTTTTAAATACAAAGCAAAAGCGGGGAAACCACTGGTTCTGGTTGTTGGGCATGAGCGTAGGGGTTTGTCTAAAAAAATCCTGGAATACGTGGACGATATCGTAGAGATACCCATGCATGGCAGAAAAGAATCATTAAATGTAAGCGTGGCGACCGGGATAGCTTTATACCAGTTGCTGCGCTAGCATTGTCCCGATTTTGTTATCCGCCCTAGCCGGAGTTATAAAATCGAGAATCCTCGATTTTTCTACTCTACGGATGAAAAATTGGGACATTGTATCAAATAACAAAATGAGCTAATATTTGCTGATGGACGAAAGGGAAATTGTAAAAACAATAGATCCAGCGATTCAGAAAAAAATTCAAGAAGAGAAAGAAAAGCGTGGACGGGGTTGGAATGAACGAAAACAGCTTGAGATTATTGAAGATGAACCAACTGATAAATCTCAAGATGGCGGCGAAGAACCAGATGAAAAATCTCCGGATCTCAAGACGGTTATCAAGTTTTAAGGTGCCCTAAAAGCCGCAGTCACCGTCTGCGGTTTTTGCTTATGAGATTTCCCAACAAAACTTTAGAAAAGCAACTTTTCAAATCCGGCTATCAGCTGGTTGTTGGCGTGGATGAAGTGGGGACGGGTTCTCTGGCTGGGCCAGTGGTGGTTTGCGCCGTGGCGATGACCAACACTTTTTATAATAAACATCATAAAAAACTGCGTCGCCTTCGTGATTCCAAATTACTACTCCCCCACCAGAGAGAAAAATTTTCAAAACAGCTAATTCGCGAATCAAATCTGGCTTACGCTATTGCCTCAGCCAGCCCAAAGGTTGTTGACAAGATTAATGTTTATCAAGCGGCGCGGAGAGCGATGAAGAGAGCTATTGTGGCCCTTCGGCCGATTCAGGGCAATAAGTACTGTCGGACGATAGTACTTATTGATGGCAAAACAAAAATCAACGGGCTCGAATTAGAACAGATGCCTATCGTTAAGGGCGACTGCAAGGTGTTCGCAATCGCCTGCGCCTCGGTTATCGCCAAGGTCCACCGCGACAAAATGATGGTTTGCTACGCTAAACGTTATCCGGGCTATGGCTTTGAAAGGCATAAAGGATATGGGACAAAGTACCATCAAGCACAGCTTCTAAAACAAGGCCCTTGCGCCATACACAGGGAATCCTTTGCACCAGTTGCAAAATTAATCTAGAATGGATAAATAACCTTGTAATTTTTTACTATGGCAAGAATTGCAATTAACGGCTTCGGCCGCATTGGACGCGCGTTTTTTAAATTGGCATTGGAAAAGCCGGAGTTGGATATTGTTGCCATTAACGACCTTGGAGATATTGAATTTCTGGCCTACTTGCTTAGGTTTGATTCGGTTTACGGTAAGTTTAAAAAATCCGTTTCAATAAAAGAAGGCAATCCTTCAATAAGTTCAGGACAAAAACAAAAGTTTTTGGTTGTAGGGGGCAAGGAAACGTTATTTTTGCAGGAAAAAGATCCTCTGAATCTGCCGTGGAAGGATTTGGGTGTTGATATTGTGGTTGAATCCACTGGTGTCTTTGAAAGCTATGAAAAGGCGAGAGTCCACATAGCGGCGGGCGCCAAAAGGGTAGTCCTGACTGCTCCGGCGAAAGACGAAGATGGTTCGGTAAACTCACCACAAGTCGGCCCAGATGGCCGCACAGTATTAGTTGGTGTCAATGATGACCAGCTTAAAACCTGTACCATATCCTCCAACGGTTCTTGTACTACCAATTCTGTTTCCCCCGTTATGCAAATTTTGACGGAGAAGCTGGGCGTGAAGAAGGCATATCTTAACACTACGCATGGCTATACGGCAACGCAGGTTTTGATGGACGGCTTGCCGGGTAAATCAAAGGACTTTAGGCGCGGGCGGGCGGCGGCGGCTAATATTATTCCTTCTACAACCGGCGCGACGACGGCGGTGGCAAGGGCGATAGAATCGCTCCGCGGTAAGTTTGACGGCATATCTTTGCGGGTGCCGGTGCTGGACGGCTCAATCTCGGCCATTACTTTTATTTCGGAAAAACCGACCACGGTTGAGGAGATAAACAATATTTTCAAAGAAGCGGAAAAAGATCCGCGCTGGCAGGGCATTCTGCGCACCACCGAAGACCCTGTCGTCTCAACTGACATTGTTGGCGATCCGTGCGCGGCCATTGCAGACCTCTCCCTTACGCGGGTGGTGGACGGCGACTTGTGTTGCGTTTACAGTTGGTATGACAATGAGTTTGGGTATACGAATACATTGGTGCGGCATGTTATTAAAGTGGCCGCCACTTTGTAAATTAAAAATGCAAAGTGAAAAATTAAAAATTCAGGTTATTGAAAATTTTTATAAAAATTTTTAATTTTAATCATTTTGATTTTTGAATTTTAATGAAAAATTTTTTTGAAATTTTTCATAACATCGGCCCCCAATACGCCTTCATCGGCGGGGAGGACTTGCGTCGCGGCATATTGCTTAGTGTGCCCACGCTGGCAATCCTTTTGGTTACCGGCGCCTTGATATTGATTGAAGCAATCATGCAGAAAAACATCGTCAAAGGAGGATTCGGACGCTTTGTTTTATGGCTGTGCGTCAAAATTGGATTTGCCGGCCTGATTGTCAGTATAATCTACCTCGCCATCGGCGGCGTTAAATTATTAATTTCTAAGTTTTGAGATTATGGATAATAAATTTACAGAGAAACAGGTTTTTATTTTGGTAATTGCAATTGTCGCGGGGATAGCGTTTATGGAGACAAGTCATGCTTTAGGGACTAGAGAATTCTGGAGAGAGTTTGGCCTAAAATTGTTTGGGTATGGTTTGATTGCCGAATTTAGTGTTGTATTACTGGGACAATTGCTGAATAAAGATTAAGCAACGCGACGCTTTTATTGCGATATCCTTTAATGTCAATACACGAGGAAAAAATTAAAGAGCTGGAGTTAAAAGCCAATGAAATCCGCCAGTCGGTGATTGAGATGCTCGTTGAGGCGGGGTCGGGGCATACGGCGGGGCCGATGGGCATGGCTGATATTTTCACGGCGCTGTATTTTCATGTTCTAAATCACGATCCCAAGAATCCAGAATGGCCGGAGCGTGACCGCCTCATACTTTCCAACGGCCATATTACGCCGGTGCGCTATGCCGCGATGGCTCATGCCGGATATTTCCCCATTGAAGAATTAAAAACCCTGCGTAAATTAGGCACGCGATTGCAGGGGCATCCCGAGCGGGAACGACTTCCGGGGGTTGAAACAACCTCCGGTCCGTTGGGCTCTGGTTTGGGGCAGGCCTGCGGAATCGCTTATGCGGCGCGGATGTCCGCCCCAAAGGGGCGAGGTTTCGCCTCCGAAGGAGGCGGAGATGGCACAAGATTCAGAGTTTATTGTATAATGTCAGACGGGGAGCAGGAGGCGGGAGTTACTTGGGAGGCGGCGCTATTTGCCGGAAAGAACAAACTTTCTAATCTGACCGGCATAATTGACCGCAACAATATCCAGATTGACGGCATGACCGAGAATATTATGCCCATTGAGCCGTTGCGCGCCAAATACGAAGCATTTAACTGGCATGTTTTGGAAATTGACGGCCATAATATTGAGGAATTTGTGGACGCGGTTGAGGAGGCAAAGGCAATTTACGAAAAACCGACGGTAATAATTGCCCACACTATTCCGGGCAAAGGCATCCCCGAAATTGAGTTTGATTATAAATGGCATGGAATTCCGCCCAAACCGGAGGAAGCAAAAAAGTTTTTGGATGAATTAAGGACATTGAAAGGAAAGATAGTAAGCGAACACCAGTAGATTAATCGACAATTGACAACAAACAACTGACAACTTTTGTTATAAGTTGCAAGTTGCCACAGCAAGGAGGTGTCTATATGAATATGATGCATCATGGAGGTATGTGCCGATGTCCGCACCACATAGGGGCGATGGTTTTGGGTATTCTTGCTTTTGTCGCCGGTGTTTTGTTTTTCTGGACTTCCGTCACCAGCGGTTTGGGCAAGAGTGGCATAGTTTTGGGATTTAATGCCAACTATTACTTTATGGCGGCAATAGTAGCGGTGATTATGGCGCATAGCGCCAAGTATTGCCGGTGCTGTTATGGTATAATGAAGAATAAGATGATGAGCGATGGCGTGTGCGCGCACGGCGAAGGCGACAAGTGCGAGCATTGCGAGAAGCCAAGTGATAGAATTTAGGAATTAGAATTTAGAAATTAGAAGTGAGAAAAAATTTACTTCTAGTTTCTATTCTCTAATTTCTAATCAGCCATCAGATTTATACTATTTGATTAGAAATTAGTAACCATAGATTGTTGTTATGGCTCGGATAATTCTTGAAAAAACAATATTAAAGAACGCCAGAGTGAGATTTATTCTTGAACTGTTGAGTGTTTTTATCGTGGGGCTGGTCGTTGGTATTGTCTTTCTCCGGCCGACCAAAACAACCAATGGTCCGCCGGGGTATACGCCAACACCGAGCGGGCAATATTGCATACAGGTCATTACCCAGGCCTTTAATCCCCAAACCGGAGATGTAGTTGATTTCCCCACGCCCTGCGACGTGCCAAAGGGATGGGAAGTCGCACCCGCGGGATGTCATTATGAAAAAGTCGTCTGCGTTATAGCTCCATGTAAACCTGTTTTGATTTGCCCGACGCCTTAAAAATTTTCAATTTTTAATTTTAAATTTCCAATGAATTTTCAATGTCGCATTGATTCATTGATAATTTAATGAAAATTGAAAATCGTGAATTGTTAAATTTAAAGGCCAAATTAGTTGACAATCTCTTCGACAAGGAATATTTGCAATATGTCCCGACCCGTGATGGCTATGGCAAGGGCTTGGTTGAAGCGACCGAAAGGGATGAACGGGTAGTGGCGCTTTGCGCCGATCTGACCGAATCAACGCGGACACATTGGTTCGCGGAAAAGTTTCCCGAAAGATTTGTTCAAATGGGCGTGTCGGAGCAGGCCTTGGCGGTAATCGGTTCGGGCATGGCCAATTACGGCAAGATTCCTTTCATCGCGTCATATGCGGTTTTTAGTCCCGGACGCAACAATGAGCAGATCCGCACCAACATTTGCATAAACAATGTGCCGGTCAAAATTGTCGGCGCGCACGGGGGAGTATCGGTGGGCCCCGATGGAGCAACGCACCAAGCATTGGAAGATATCGCATTGATGCGCGTATTGCCGCGGATGGTAGTGGTGGTGCCATGCGATGCTTTTGAAGCGCAAAAGGCGACGGTGGCGGTGGCCTTTAACGGCCAGCCGAGTTATTTGCGCATCGGGCGTGAGAAATCACCCATTTTTACTACAGCCGAAACGCCATTTGAAATCGGTAGGGCGGAAATTTTTCGCGACGGTAAGGATGCCGTCATTATCGCATGCGGGATACTTTTATATAATGCTCTTTCGGCCGCCGAGGAATTATCAAAAGAAGGCATAGGGTGCATGGTTATAAATTCTCATACCGTAAAACCGTTGGACGAAAAAACCATCATTGAAGCGGCAAAAAAGTGCGGCGCTGTCGTATCGGTTGAGGAACATCAAATCGCCGGTGGACTCGGTTCCGCCGTGGCCGAGTGTCTTGCTAAAAACTACCCTGTCCCGCAGGAATTTATCGGCATGCGGGACCGCTTTGGCGAATCAGGGAAGCCGGAGGAGCTTTTTGAGCATTTTGGTATGGGGGTCGGGGCGGTTAAAGAGGCGATTCGAAAAGTTATAAAGAGAAAGTAAGATTGACCTGTGGATATTGAAAATTTGGGCTTTTAGTGTATAATAGCAATATATGAAAAAATATACATTTTTGGCCACCTTTTTGGCCGTTTCCGGTATTTTGATTACCGCATTTTTGCTGGGCGGCAATAGCCAGCCGGCAAATGCCCAAGCGGTTGCTCTTGAATTGAATGTTTCGGTCAGTCCGTATCCGCAGTATCCGGCCAGTCCGGTTACGATATCCGCTTCGGTTGCCGGTTCCCAAGGGCACCAGTTGCGCTATCGTTTTGACTGCACCAACGACGGAACTTGGGATACCGAGATTACGCATGTTGCGACAACCGTTTCGGGGATATGTTACTATCCCGCGGTTGGCGGCTATGCCGCGCATATAAGCGTCCGGGATTTGGTTGACAACCGAAATGACACCACATTCGTGCAAATGGTTGTCGTGCCAACGCCGACTCATACTCCGACAATCACACCGACTCCCACAGTAACTCCGCCACCGGTTCACAATCCGAATATCCGTATTTTGGCCCCTTCTTCAGGCAAGGTTGAAAGACGCGTCCTGATAATCGGTTCCGGTTTTACCAAAGAGGACAATTATATTGTCTTTGGTCCGGGCTATATTCCCATGCCGGAGGGTTCTTTGGTTGGGCGTATCATTGCCTTTAATATTCCAAAAGAAGTTGTATCTCCCGTTTGTTTGCCTCTCCAGCCGGAACCGTGTCCGCCAAGCCAGCGCATTGCCATAACTTCGGGTGAATACGCGGTATCGGTAACTAACCGTAACGGTACAAGCAACAGCAAAACCTTTACTGTTACTGGAGTAATTCCGCCGCGGACGGCCATCAAGGTTTTAACGCCCAATGGCGGCGAATCTTGGCTTTTGGGCAGTAAGCAAAAAATTTCATGGCAATCATTGGTTGCGTCGGCAAACAGCCGTGTTGACCAAATCAATCTTTTGCGCGGAGAAATTCCAGTTCTTAACATATTCCAATTCCAAGAAGGCGGCGGCTTGCCCACCGTAGGTTCGCTTAATTGGCAGATACCTCAAAATCTTGTTCCGGCTGACAACTACCGCATCCAGGTAGTTATGGTTGCGGGCAGTCAAAAATTTGACGATTTTAGCGACAAACCTTTTGCGATTACCTCTGAAACCGGTATTTTAAGCGTTTATTTAAACCAAAAATTTTATTTGAAGGTTGGCCAAACCGCCGAGGTTCAGGACTACCGTAAATTGCATCTGACTTTTGACAAGGAAATACCGATCGTCTGCATTACAACGCCATGTTATAACCAAGGCCAATTTTCCGTAAGCATTCCCTTCTTAAAAGTTCCGACGGTTACATTTAATTTGGCAGTTGGCCAGAGCCAAGAAGTGTATGGCGCGAAAGTGTCCATGTTGGCTTTGCAAAATGGCGTAGCCACTATGTTGGTGGAGGCAAAACCAATTCAGCCATCCGCAATTAAATTAATGTTCCCCAATGGCGGCGAATCTTGGCAGGCCGGCTCAATTCAAATGATCAGGTGGAGCGCTGAAAATGTCAGCAAAGTAACTTTGAAATTAAGGCGCGATTTGACTGGCGATACGGTCAAAGGAATTGCGGAAAATCTTCCAAATACCGGCTATTATGTCTGGCAGGTTCCCCGCGATTTGCCCGGCGCTGATGATTACAGAGTGCGGGTTATCTCTGATGGGGCATCCTCGGATGTAAGCGTGTGGCAAAAAATAGCAGATACATTTAGCAGTTCAGAGGCCGCTGAATCTGCGGTGTTGTTTGACGACAGCGACAAACCTTTCAGTATTACCAGTCCGCAAGTTACGCCTACTGTCACTCCGACATCAACTCCTGATGTAACTGTTTCTCTCGGGGTTGTATCTCCGAACGGAGGAGAGGGTTGGATGCAGGGAGAATCTCACAAGATTAGCTGGCGGGTGTCCCAGAATCCCGATGGCGCATTGCAAAAATCGGGCATGTTCTGGAAGATCTCGCTAGTCAAGTATATCGTCTGCATTGCTTACCCATGCGTCAGTCCGGAGACCAAACTTATTGAATACGCGGTGTTGGACTTTTCCAGTCCGCAATCTTGGCAGTGGCTTCCCGTTCAAGATATTGAAGCAGGCAATTATCAGATTAAGGTCAGCTTAATGAGAGAAAAACGCTGTTTGACGATCATTAACTGTCCGAAAGAAGAAATTGTCCAAGACCTCAGCGATAACTACTTTACCATTCTTCCCCTGCCCTCAACTCCAACTCCAACTCCAACATGTACTGTAGTTGATTGTGCCGCCCCTCCTCAAGGATGTACATATCAAGGCGGCGATCCCTGCGTTTCCTGCGGTGTTTTAGTTTGTTCTTCCATTACTCCAATTCCCACACTTACGCCAACTCCAACGGGGTGTCTTGGCGGTCCGATCGGCTGTATCCGTATCACGGTCAATTATCCCAAGGGCGGGGAAACTTGGAATAACGGCACAACCCAAACGATCAAATGGTCTTATAACGGCGCTGTTGCGAAGGTAAACGTCGGCCTTATCAGCTGGTATCCGCTATGTACTGCGGAGATTTGTCCGGAACAGCCAGTGCGTCTTTATACTCTTGGCCGATCTGTGGCCAATACCGGCTCATTTGCTTGGATTGTCGGTAAGGACATCAACGGTCAGACGATAAGCAGCGGTAAATATCTGGTTCAGGTGTCCGATGCGGCAAGCGGCAGATCTGACTATAGCGACGGAGCGGTTTCAATATCTCCGCTGATCCTACAGAAGTCCACTATTTTAGATTCATTCCGCCAGCTCTTGGGCAATTAGCATTTGCCGGTTCTTAACCAAAACTCCCCCGCCATGGCGGGGGAGTTTTGGTTGTAATCGTTTAAGCTTCTTCGTTTTTTTGCGCCAGAAGCTCCTTTATTTTAGCAAGTTCCAAATTGATTATGGAGCCGATTTGAGGGTCGCTTTGGCCGTGCGCGGGGTGATAGGTCGGAAGCAATGAATAATCACCGAAGTGAAATACTTTTCCGTGGACATTGCCCAGAGGCAGTTTCAGGCCGATGCCGCTCAACGCCATAGTGCCCAGAGTTACCACAACTTTGGGGCCGATTGTTTTTATTTCTTCTTTTAGGAAGGGGACATTGGCTTTTATCTCTTTTAGGGTCGGGACGCGATCCGGCGAAGGCCGGTACTTGAGGATGTGGGTCACGTAAACCTTGCGGGGGTCAATGTTTGCTTTTCTAAGAAATTGGTTAAGCAGTTGGCCGCTTGGTCCGGCGAATGCTTTGCCCTCCCTTTCCTCATGTTCATCCGGCGACTCGCCGACAAAAGCTATCTTTGAGCCAATCAAACCATGGCCGAAAACCAGCTTTTTACCCTTGAACTTTTTTTTCAAGGCCTCCTGTATGTGTTGTAATGAATGGGTTTTTACCATGGGCCTCTACATATTTAAGTTAAGATCTCATCTTACACCATTATCTTATTTTTGACAAGCGCTTAACTTGATTGAGGAATCAAAATTTGGTATTATTCCTTTGATTAATTTGGGCGGCTAGTTCAGTGGTAGAACGCTGTCCTGATAAGACAGAGGTCGGAGGTTCGATCCCTCCGCCGCCCACCACTTATCCTCTTCTCTTTTCTTTTGTGTCCCGTTATACTTTTCTCATATGGATGAGGAGAAAAAAGGAAAATTGAATTTACCGGCTTCCAAACTGCCGGTTTACAAAGAAAAGGAAGATTTCCGCTCAACTTTTCAGTGGCGGGTTTTTCGCATAATGGCGGAGTTTGTTGATGGCTGGCAGTTTTTGGCGGACTTTCGGAATACCGTTTCTTTCTTTGGCTCCGCCCGTTTCAAAGAAGGCGAAAGATGGTATGAAGAGTCAAGGAAGCTGGGGGCTTTGTTGGCCAAGGAAGGGATAGGCGTGGTGACTGGGGGAGGGCCGGGGATCATGGAAGCCGGCAACCGCGGCGCTTTTGAAGCCGGAGGAGAGTCTTTGGGTATTAACATTAAATTGCCGTTTGAACAGCGTATTAATCCCTATGTCCAAAAGAGCATCGGCTTGCATTACTTTTTTGTCAGGAAAGTCATGTTGTCTTACGCGGCTAAGGCATATGTGTTTTTCCCCGGAGGATTCGGAACGTTAGATGAAGCTTTTGAGCTTTTAACACTTATTCAAACCAAGAAAATTGCGCCAGTACCATGCGTTCTTGTTGGTAAAGAATTCTGGACGCCTATGCATAAGTTTTTGAATGAGGAGATGCTCGGCAAACTAAAGGCTATTGACACGGAAGATCTTGGCTTGTATTCTGTCGTAGATACCGCCGAAGAGGCGTTTGAAATAGTCCGCCACGCTCCACCGAGGGAGTTGTTCTATTGAAGCGAAAAGTGTAAAGTGAGAAGCGCAAAGTGAAAGTGAAAAGGATAGTAAAACTCCGCGAAAGCGGAGCGTTTTTATAAGGGGGGCTAAATATGGTATAATATTAAACATAATTTGGGCCCGTGGTCTAGTGGCAGAACACCGCATTTGCACTGCGGAGACGGGAGTTCGATTCTCCCCGGGTCCACATTTTAGAAAAGCGCAAGGAATTAGAGAATCTTTGTGGTTATATTCTTTAAGTCACTCAATTTTGACAGGATATGATCTTCGGGTATGCCGTCTTTTGCGAATGTTTCTCTGGGAAGGCCGCCCGATGTTACGGCGACAAAGTCAATGCCTGTCTTTCGAGCCACTTCCATATCGGGCCACCAGTCGCCGACAAAGAGCATATTATCGCGCGGAATGTCGGGGACAGTAGAAAAAAGCTGGTGCAAGATTCTTATGTCCGGCTTGTAATATATGAAATGAGGCGTACAACAGATGACGAAAAGAGAAGGATCGATTTTTGCGGCATCAAAACGCAATGCCAGCGAAGACAGGGAATTGTTGGTGCAGATGGCAACCAACACTTTTTCAGTACGGAACCATTTTATTGTTTCAAGCGAGCCGGCAATTGGAGGATATGGGAAATGATATTCCCTTAATCCAAACTTTTGTCTGAATTCGCGCACTTTCTCTTCGTTGGCTGACCAGACATTTCTGATGATGTCGCCAAAACGCGGAGAGCCTTTATGCAGACCTGACCGCGTGTCATTTAAAAACCTGCGCAACGGTTCAAGGGGCAAGTCCATCTGACTGGCTACAACTTCCAGATTGGTTTGGAAATTAGCCACCAGATCCAGCATTACGCCGTCAACATCCAAAATTAGAAGTTTCAATTCTTTGTCAAAGATCTTTATCACTTAACACACCTCGGCAATACAAAAATAAGGTAACACAGCCTTGCTTTGAGGGCAAGAAAGAGTTTTAATTAAACCATGATCAATTCTATCGGTGTAATACTTGTCGTTGTTTCTATCGCAGCGCTGGCCATGCTGGGGGTCAATATTTACCTGATGCTACAGTCGCGCAAGAAAAAGCCGGAAGACGAGGGGCGGGTGATTTTGCACCAGCGTTTGGACTCGCTTTCAAAACTGGTTTCAGATCAGCTTGAACAAAGCCGCCAGTCCACCGAACGGGCGACCTTGAGCGTGCATCAGCAGGTAGAGGGTTTTACGCGGGGCATGACGCAGGTGCATGAGGCGGTGCGCACGATGCAGGAATCCGTCAAAAACGTAGTATCGTTTCAGGATATTTTCAAATCGCCCAAATTGCGCGGCACATGGGGCGAGCTTTCGCTGGACTCAATTTTAAATCAGTACTTTCCGAGGGATATTTATGAGATGCAGCACTATTTCAAATCCGGCGAAGCGGTGGATGCGGTTCTGAAACTGCCCAACGGCATGCTTTTGCCGATTGATTCCAAGTTCAATTGGGAAAATTTTGAAAAAATGGTCAATGCGGGCGACGATATAAACAAAGATATCCATCGCAAACAGTTCTACAGCGATGTGAAGAAAAAAATTGACGAGATTGCATCCAAATACATTCTGCCGGCCGAAAGCACGACCGATATGGCAATGATGTATGTGCCGGCGGAGACGATTTATTACGAAATCATCAATCATCTTAAGGACGTTGATTTGGCGTCTTACGCTCGCTCCAAGAAAATTTTCCTTGTTTCTCCCAACACTTTTGCGATTTCGGTTAGCGCGGTGATGCATTGGTTCAAGGATGTTGAGTTCAACAAGCAGACCAAAGAAATCATGAAAAAGCTTGACCGCATTGTGACGGACAGCGACAAACTAGCCGAGGGCTTCCGCCGTTTGGGCAAACATATATCGGATGCCTCATCCGCCTACGAAGACAACGAAAAACGCCTGACCTTGATGGTGGACAGAGTAAAGAACGTGGTAGAGTTGGGGCAAGCTGAAGAAACTCGCGGAATTGACGCGCCGAGGGTATAGTTATCCACTTTTCAATTTACACTTTTAGTTGGGGGGGTATAATTGAGGAGTATTAATTAATTTTTATAACTATGGAACCTTCAAGTTCATCCGGTTCGGTTTTGAATAGCGGCAAGAGGTGGTTTTTAAAGACAATTTCTCTGGGAAAGTTTAGAATTCCCAACTACGGTTTTTGTATTTTTTTGGTTGTTTTAGTTTTCGGGGTTTATAAAGTTTACAGCCAATATGTTTTTGACTATAACAAAGGATTAGTGGCGGGCATTTCTAAGAAAATTTCTCCAACTCCTTGCCCGAAGGGAGGAAAATGTCCGGCGTATACGCTAACTCCGACCCCAACTCCGCTTCCGACGGGCGCCGCTTCTCTTGACATTGCGCTTTCTCCTCTTGCCGCCAGCGGCGCATATGTAAAAGGAACTCCAAACGTAAATGTTGTTGCCTTTTTGCTGACTGCAGGAACTGAAGATGTGCATGTTAACGGTGTTACCTTAAACGGGTTGGCGGGGCCGTCTAATGGAAGTTTGGGTTCAAATTATGCCTCCCTTGCTTCAATGCTAGCAAACCTGCGGCTTTATGACGGATCCGGAACTCTTATTCCGGCATTAGTGACCAGCAATAACCTACCCACAACCGGCGCTGTAACTTTTGGTAATATGGACTGGGTCATCCCAACCGGAATACCAGGAACTCTTTTGTTAAAAGTTGACCTTTCCAACAACACTCCCGATGCAAACGACACTTTTTCTTTTGATTTGGAGTCCACGGCCAACATTGCGGCCTCAACAAGCACCCCGGGGGAAATCGTCAATGTTTCCGGTGCCGATTTGAATGGCTCTTCTACTGCCACAGTTGCGATTACTGTTTCAAACGGGGGTTTAATTGCGGTTTCCCAGGGTCCGGCCAGTCCGGCAAAGAGCGCAGTCTATTGGGGTCAGACAAATGTTCCGTTCTCTCAATTTAGATTTACCGGCACCAACGAGGCTTTTTATATAGAGAAATTGACGATTGCCACGCTCGACCGCTTCGAAGCAACCGGAGCGGCCGCCAATGCCAAGACGATTTACCTGACTTACAGAAACATCGCTGGCAGTATTCTTACGGTAAGCCAATTACTATCCGGCGGCGCTTCCGCCAGTTTTGCGTGGACCGCTCCGGTGTCCGGAGGAACCGACACGAGGCCGTATATTGCCCAGAACAGCAGTTTGGATGCATCTGTGGCGGTTGACATGAGAACGGCGGCGGAAGGCGCGTCAAGCGGAGTTAATTTTTCACTTGATTTCTCCAATACTTATAATGGCAGTCCGGCCAACGGTTTCAGGGCTATCGGAGCTTCTTCGGGCCAAGTTATTAACGGTTCTTCGCCGGGCATTACAGATGTCATGGGCGTGAATAACCAGTATGTCTATAGGGCATTCCCCAAATTAGATATTATAGCTCTTCAGCCGCCTTATAATCTGGTCGGCAGTCCGACGGTGTTCAAGTTCTCCGTTACCGCTATGGGCCTTTCTGATTCCAAAGTATTCTTTGACAATCAAGCTCTTGGCTCCGGCTCCATTAGGTTTGAGGTCATTGCTTCGGGCGGTTATCAGAGCTCCGCTGTCAGTTCCTCATTTACGGTATACGATGACAACGGAACGGTTATCGACACAATTACGACAAGAAACGACTTTAAGCCGTTGCCTCACGCATCTCTGTCTCTGGATTTCGGTCATACCGGCACGGGACAGGATGTTGAAATTACCGGCGGCCAGTCCAAAACATTCAGGATTCAGTTTGATAACCCGGGCGTCCATTACGGCCATATCGGAAATTATTTCCAGCTGGTATTGCGCGATGACGAAAACGGCCTGATCAATTGGGTAGATAATTTCACGGGTTCAATAACGAACCGTGATTCGGCATCAGTTGCCGGGACACTAAGGAATCTTCCGATGAACGGTCCGGTATTTCAAAGACAGACGGCCAGTATTTGGGGGAAACTATTCGGCTTCATCGGAAAACTTTTCTAAAATAGTTGGGTCGCATCCAAGGTCTGACCTTGGATGCGGGATAAAAATATGGCCGATCAACAACTTATTGATTACATTAAATCTTCTTTGACACAGGGTGTGACACAAGATTCGCTTATGCAAGCTCTTACCGTCAGCGGATGGACACAAGCCTAAATTGACGAGGCGTTTTCTGTTGTTCAATTCGCGAATCAAGCGCCCAAGCCAGTAATGCCGGCGGACGCTTGAGCCGTGGAAGCGCTATGGGGACAAAAAGATGACCGAGCATCTGGCTTCGGCGGAAATTGTCCGCTGTAATCTGGCGAAATGAGCCGTGTTTTATCGCGGTCCTTTTTTGTCTGAAATTTTTCCCTTGCTTTTCGGCAAGTTTTTTTGTATTCTATTTTACAATAAGCTAACTCCGCTTTTAATTATTGGCCATTCGCCAATGGTTATTGGCTGAACACATGGATTACAATCTCATCGCATTTTTTGTATCAATCGGGGCGTTGGTTTTTGCCGGTTTTCTAGCGCGCTGGGTTTTGCGGCAGGGTCAGGGAACGCCGGCGATGCAGGAAGTTGCTGGCATTATCCGTGAGGGCTCTAACGCCTTTGTTAAGCGCCAATACAAGACCATTGCTTTAATCAGCTTGGCGTTGGCGGCGGTTCTGCTTTTGGTTTACGGGTTATCCGGCCAATGGATTCACGGCTGGCAAACGGCGGGCGCGTTCATCTTTGGCGCGGCATCGTCGGCGGTGGCCGGTATTGTGGCGATGTTCGTATCGGTCAGAGCCAATATCCGCACGGCTGGCGCCTCCCAGCACGGTCTGCCATCGGCTATGCGGGTGGCCTTTCGCGGCGGCGCCGTGTCGGGCATTATTATCGTTTCCATGAGCTTGCTGGGAATCAGTATTCTCTTTTTGATATATAACTGGCTGGGATATGATATTAAGGAAGTCCCCGGCCTGATTGTCGGTTACGGCTTCGGCGCTTCTCTGGTGGCTTTATTCGCCCAGCTGGGCGGCGGTATCTACACCAAAGCGGCGGATGTCGGCGCCGACTTGGTCGGCAAGATTGAAGCTGGCATTCCCGAAGACGATCCTCGCAATCCGGCGGTTATTGCCGATTTGGTGGGCGACAATGTCGGCGACTGCGCGGGACGCGGCGCGGACCTTTTTGAATCAACGGCGGCCGAGAATATCGGAGCGATGATACTGGGCGTGGCGCTTTACTCCCACTTCGGCATCAAGGGGATAATGTTCCCGCTGGTGTTGAGGGCGTTTGGTCTGGCGGCAACGGTTATCGGTATTTTCAGCGCCAGTTCCAAGCATAACGAGAATCCGATGAAAAGCTTGAACCGAGGTTATTGGGTTACCAGCGCTCTGGCGGCGGTTGCCTTCTATTTCATCACTAAAAATATGCTGGGCAATATGTGGTTCTTTCTGGCCGGTATCGTGGGTCTTTTTACTTCCGTTATTTTTGTATATATCGCCCAATACTATACCGAATCGCGCTATCGGCCAGTGAAAGAGATTGCCAAGGCATCTACCACCGGCCATGGCACCAATGTTATCGCCGGTTACGCGGTGGGCCTTGAATCAACCGGCTTGACGATAATTACGATTGCGGGCGCCCTGCTTCTTTCGTTCTGGATTGGCGTGAAAAGTGGCATTCCCAACGGCGGACTTTACGGCACGGCGGTGGCAACGATGGGTATGCTGGCAACGGCGGCTTATGTTCTGGCAATGGATGTGTTTGGCCCGATCACCGATAACGCCGGCGGCATTGTGGAGATGTCGCATTCGTCGGAAGAGGTTCGCAAAACAACTGATGTGCTTGACGCGGCGGGTAATACGACCAAAGCATTGACCAAGGGCTATGCCATTGGTTCGGCGGCACTGGCGGCGTTTTTGCTGTTCTCGGCATATCTTGAGGAGGCGCGCATAACCTCGGTTGACTTGGCCAAAGTTCCGGTATTCGTCGGAGCGCTGATCGGCGGGATGCTGGTGTTTCTTTTCAGTTCTTTGGCTATCCGCGCTGTCGGCAAGGCGGCTTACTATATCATTAACGATGTGCGGGCGCAGTTCAAAGAAAAGCCGGGAATTATGGCCGGCACCGAAAAACCTGATTACGGGCGAGCGGTGGACATTACTACTCGTGGGGCCTTAAGAGAAATGGTTTTGCCGGGAGCTCTGGCGGTAGTAGTGCCGATTGCGGTGGGAATAACGCTGAAAGCCGAGGCGGAAGCGGGGTTTTTGATGGTTGGCACGATTGCCGGTATTTTGATGGCGACATTGATGAACAACGCCGGCGGAGCGTGGGACAATGCCAAAAAGTATATTGAATCCGGCGTGTACGGCGGCAAGCGCAGTCCGGCGCATCAGGCGGCCGTTACCGGCGATACCGTCGGCGATCCGTTCAAGGACACCGCCGGCCCGTCCTTGCACGTGCTCATTAAGTTGTTAAGCACGCTGACATTGGCTTTGGCGGTATTGTTCAGGTAGTTAAACTTTCTCGCAAAAAACCGCGGAGCCCCAAATTTTACGGATCTGACCGTGGTTTTTTTGTTGCCCCGTTAGAAGTCCGGCCTGCTTTTAAGCATGGCCGGCAGGCAATCTGCCTTCGGCAGGCGCATTACTTCTAACGGGGTTGTCCACAAACACCCCGTATTGCGTTTTTGCGGGAATGGTATAATGAGAGAGCGAATAAATTTTATGGTGAAGGTTGCACAAATTAGGGACATAATGACGGCGAAGGTATTAACGGTAAAAGACACCGATACTTTAGATTACGTGGCCGGTCTTTTTGAAAAATACGACTATGACGGTTTGCCGGTAGTAGATTCGGGCGGAGTACTCAAGGGGATAATCACCGCCTATGATATGGTGGTGCAAAGTTCAGGTATGCACCTGCCGACGCTTTTCAACATCATGGACCAGATATCCGTTGATAAAGCCGACAAGGCGGCGCTAGAGGGGCACTTCAACAAATTAAAAACGGTTAAGGCCAGCGAAATTATGAACTCCAATCCCCTAACCGTAAAGCCGGAAACTTTGGTTGAAGAAGCGGCTAAAGAGTTTGCCCAGCATCACAAAGTGAATCCTATTGTAGTGGTGGATGCCAACGGCAAACTGGCTGGCGTGGTCAGCCGTTATGACATTATCCGTTTTTTCAACGAAAAATATTTCAATCGTATTTTAGAAGCGACCGGCCACACGAATGTTTTGCAAGGCTTGGCGCGAGCCAATGTTGAGAAAGAAGTCCAGTCCACCGTAGGCGCGCTGGGCCAGTTTTTGCTGGTAGGTAAAATTCGTCCGCGCATCTGGAAGATCATAGCAATTTCCGCGTTTATCGCCGGATTTATCGGTTCAATGGCGCTAATTATCAGAATTGTCAAAAAATCCAGCCAAGAAGGTTATAATTACAAAGTAAAAATAGCCGAAAGGCTTTTATGAAGGGAGGTGCGTAATGGAAGATAAAGTTTTGGCATCGGACATAGTTAGGACATCATTGATTACGCTGTGGAGCAATGTAGCGGCTTTTTGACCGCGGCTCATCGCGGCCATCGTGGTATTTATCATCGGATGGTTAATAGCCATGCTTTTGGCTAAAGTAGCGTATCATTTGGTCAAGGTCCTGCGTCTTGATAACGCTTTGACCAAAGTTGGTTTCAGGCGCGCGGTGGAGAAAAGCGGCTTAAATTTGGATAGTCCCAAGTTTTTCTACGAACTGGTCAAGTGGTTCTTCATGATAGTATTCTTGATGGCGGCGACTAACATTCTGGGCCTTTCCGAGGTTACGGTGTTTCTACAAAAAATCGTCCTTTATATCCCCAATGTGATAGTGGCGGCGGCGGTGTTACTAATCGGTATTTTGCTGGCCAATTTCCTGGAAGGATTTGTGGTTGCGTCAGTAAAAGCGGCTGGTTTGGCATCAGCCAATCTTTTGGGGCTGTTAACCAAGTGGGCGGTATTCATTTTTTCACTTCTAGTGGCCTTGAGCCAGCTGAATGTGGCAGATTATATCATTAACACCCTGATCACCGGATTTGTTGCCGCGACCGCTTTGGCGTTAGGATTGTCATTCGGTCTTGGCGGAGCCAAGCATGCCGATGAAATGATAGGCCAGCTTAAGAAGAAAATAGGGGAATAGATATTTCAATCAAAAACATCCGCCGCGGCGGATGTTTTTGATTCTAACTGATGTTTAGAGTCGGACGGTTTCCAACAATCTTTCGTAGATTTCTTTGAACAGGCGCGATATGGCTTCGGTTTCTTTCTTGGTAAATTTGGATAGCACAAAATCCCGCACGAGAATATTCCGCTTTGCATCCGACAGTGAACGAGCTTTTTTAAGCGTGGAGTTGGCAAGGCCGATGCGGATTCTGTAAAATTCTTTGCTTTTGACCGCTTTCATTACCGACCCCACTCCTTTGTGACCGCCGGAACTTTTGCCAAAAGAAATTTTAAAATAACCGAAAGGGATATCCAAATCATCGTGAATCAAAATTAAATCAGTCGGCTTGATCTTCAGGAAAGTTTTAATCTTGGCGGCTGATTCCCCGCTTTTGTTTACGTAAGTATGCGGTTTGGCCAGCAAGACAGCGACTTTGTCTATTTTGCCCTTAACAGCTGAAGCATTAAATTTTTTCTCAAATTCAAAATCCGGACTGTCAATTTTTTTAGCCAGATAATCCAAGAATTGAAAACCGATATTATGTCGCGTATTTTGATATTCCGGGTCGGGATTGCCCAGACCAATGATGAGTTTGATCATGAGGTAAGTATAAAGTAGCAAGTATAAAGTAGCAAGCGGCACAAAGAGCAAACTACATATTGAAGTAACGCCGATTTTGTGATATCCTAAAAATAATCTTTTATGGACAATAGCATTAATCAGGAGCCAAAAAATAATATCTGGGGTTTGAATTTGCGCCGCGATGTCGCTTTATTTGTTTGGGAAACGGTTAAAATCATCCTAATCTCGCTTGCAATAATTCTGCCGATAAGGTATTATCTAGTCCAACCGTTTTTTGTCAAGGGCCAGTCAATGGAGGATAATTTTCAAGATGGCGACTATCTAGTGGTTGATGAAATAGGCTACCGACTGCATTCCCCTAAAAGGGGGGATGTGGTAATTTTCCACTATCCCGGAGACCCCAGCCAATTTTATATTAAACGGATTATCGGTTTGCCCGGTGAAACGGTGAAAATAGAGAATAATCAGGTGGTTATTTATAACGAACAGTATAAGGAGGGGTTGATTTTAAAAGAAGATTACTTAGCCGATTATCAACGCACGGATCATGGTTTGAGAATGCAAGTTGGCGCAAACGAATTCTTTGTTCTGGGCGATAACAGGCTTCAAAGTTCCGATTCAAGATATTGGGGAGCGGTGCCCAAAAAACTCATTGTGGGCAGAGCACTGCTTCGCCTTTGGCCGTTAGACAAGATTATTAAGGTGCCGGGCGTAAATTATATATCCAACTAATAGAGCTCTCGCCGAACATGGGCCGAACAAAAAAATCCAAAATTTTTCAGGCGCAGCGCGGTATGCACGATATTCTGCCGGAGGGGCAGAAATATTGGCATTATGTTTTGAAAAAAGCTGAATCCCTGATCGAAGATTATGGTTTTGAAAAAATAGAAACCCCCATTCTTGAATCTACCGGCCTTTTTTTGCGCGGGACGGGGGAGACCACTGATATCGTTGAAAAAGAAATGTACAGTTTTATGGCCAAGGGCGGCGACGACCTGACCCTGCGTCCGGAAAACACGCCGGGCGTTGTCAGGGCGTATCTTGAAAATGGCATGTCAGTTAGGCCTCACCCGATCAAACTCTATTATTTTGGCCCGATGTTCCGTCACGACAAGCCCCAACAGGGCCGTTATCGGCAATTTTACCAGCTTGGGCTTGAAACGCTGGGCGATGACTCCCAAGCCGCCGATGCGGAGCTTATTTTTATCGGCCACAAACTTCTGGAGAGCTTTGGCCTTAAAAATCACAGCGTCCAGATTAACTCAATCGGCGACCAAAATTGCCGCCCCGCCTATGTGAGAGCTTTACGGGACTATTACAAGATACAACTGAAAAAAGTTTGCGTTGATTGTCGCAACCGTTTTAAGAAAAATGTTTTGCGCATGCTGGACTGCAAAGAGGAGGGATGCCAGGGTATCAAAAAAGACGCGCCACAGATGATGGATTTTTTGGATGATGACTGCAAAGCTCATTTCAAACACGTCCTTGAATTTCTTGATGAGGCCAGAGTTCCTTATATGCTCAACCCCCATTTGGTAAGAGGTCTAGATTATTATACTCGCACAGTTTTTGAATTTACTCCTGACGATAACCCCAGCGATGCTATCATTGCGGGCGGGCGCTATGACCGTTTGGTGGATCTTTTGGGGGGGCGCAAAACGCCGGCCACCGGCTGGGCGATGGGTGTTGAGAGAGTCATTCTGGCAATTAAAGACAAAAATATAAATGTTCCCGAAGCGCAGTCCAAACCCAAGGTTTTCTTGGTACAACTGGGCGATGCCGCCAAGCGTAAAAGCCTCCTTTTGTTTGAAAGTTTGCGGGAGGCGGGAATTGATACCAAATCCTCAATTTCCCGGGACAGCATTAAGTCACAGTTGAGGATTGCTCACCGTCTAGGTGTGCGCTTCTCGCTTATTTTCGGCCAGAAAGAAGCTATTGATGGCACGGTGATTTTGAAAGAGATGGATACTGGAATTCAGGAAACGATTCCGCTGGAGAAGATAGTGGAGGAGATAAAAAAACGATTGAAGAAATGATCTCGGATGTTTTCTGCAAAATCATAAACGGCGAACTGCCGGCGGAGAGAGTTTTTGAAGATGACGATTATCTAGTGGTTAAAGACATAAATCCGGTTGCGCCAGTGCATTGGCTGATTATGCCCAAAAAGCATTTTGAAAAGCTAGACGATTTTGGCAAAAAGGATGTGGAACTTTTAGGCGGGGCGTTGCGGTTAGCCGATAAGCTGGCGCATGAACGGGGCCTGTTGAAAGGTTACCGGCTGATAATCAACGAAGGCGAGGATGGGGGCAAACTGGTGCCGCATTTGCACATACACTTGCTGGGAGGGAAACGTTTGGGACAAAAGATCGTCCAAGACTAAATTGGAAATTGATAATTATCGACTGACCCGCCTTCGCCAAGGCTTCGGCGGGCAAGGAAGGAGGATTTATATGGTAGAAGTCCGTAGAAAACAAAATGAATCCATCGGTGGCTTGATGCGCCGTTTCAACCGCTTGGTCCAATCAAGCGGAGTTTTGCTTAAGGCCAAAAAGTCGCGGTTTCATCAGAAAAAAAAGAACGAGCGTAAAGAGAAAAATGCGGCCATTATGGGCATGCATTTGTCCGCCTTACGCAAACATCTTGAAAAGCTTGGCAAATACGACGACGAAACGTTTGAGGAAGAGAAGCGTAAAATGAAGCAGGAACTGGGGCTATAGAAATTTACATTTTCCATTTTCCAATTCCCAATGAATTCTCAATGTAACATTGGCTCATTGTAAAATTGAATGGGAATTGATAATTGGTAATTATGCTCAAAAACCAACTCAAGGAAGACGTGAAGATCGCCATGAAATCGGGCGATACGGTGATGCGAGGGACGATTGCCATGTTAAACGCGGTGATTAAAAACCGCGAACTTGAAAAACGCGGTAAACTTATGAAAGCGGGCGGCGATGCCGCGACCGTTGAATCCGAGAGCCAGCTTAATGACGAGGAGGTCGTCGAAGTTATTTCTTCGGAAATTAAGAAAAGGAAGGAAGCGATGGAAACATTCAAAGTTGGAGGACGGCCCGAACTTGCCGAAAACGAGCAAAAAGAGCTTGCCGTTTTGATGCGTTATATGCCCGAACAGATGTCGGAAGACCAAATCCGCGAGGAAGTGAAGAAGGTTATCGTTGAGACAGGTGTGACTATCAAAGAAATGGGCAAGGCCATCGGCGCGGTAATGGCCAAATTAAAAGGTAAAGCCGACGGCACAGTCGTCTCGCGTATTGTCAAAGAAGAATTGTCAAAGTAGAACACTCCAGCAAAAAAGGCGGTGTCCTTGAAGAAATAAAGGACTAACCGCCTTTTTTGTCTTTCAGATTTGGCCGATTTCTTTGTCGCCAGCTCCAGGCCTCATTCACCGTACAGTCAGTACGGCTCATTTCGGGCTTCGCTTTCTCCTCGAACTCGGCCAACCTGGAGAGTTTTATCTTATAAATAATGACATCACAACTCTTATTTAGCGTTTAGCGAAAGGCGCTTTTTGTATGTATCTACAAATATGAATATATTTGGTATAATCATATATAGTTAGCATGGAGACTAACTTTAGTCTTCAGGCATTTTGAAAAAACATTGATTCGCTATCCCTTTTGGGGATAGCGCTCACTAAGGAGGTAAACTTATGAGCAAAGATAGTGGTTCTTTTGGGCAAGCTGGCCACTTGTTGACATTGGTGGATCAGCCGCAACTTTCAACCGAGCAAATCCAGATCCTTGAAGGTAGCGGACATTTCACAGACCTGCTGCGAGCAATCAAGTTAGGAATCCTTTCAGAAAGGGAGACTGCTCAAAGAAGTCAACGAAATCGGTGTAGTTCTCGGATAGCAAATCGTGCTTCTGATATGTTTTCAGAACGAAATGACCGCGAAGCCCGTCAAAGGGAGGAAATATGTCTTTAGTGATGAGCACACCGCATGAGTCGGTCGGCTGGCTGGGGAGTTATGGAACACAGGTTGTGATATATGAGTGTGATGCTTCCAATCACACTTGCCATCGTCAGATCTCCGAATTCCTCAAATGTGAGTTTAAAGAAGGCCAGTCAGACGAAAAAAGCAGTATTATTAAATATAAGCGTCCGGTCAGAGGTTATCCGGAACGCCTCGCTGACAAGACTTGAGAAATCACGCGATTTTTCAAGTCTTTTTTATTTTGATAAGATATCCGTAGTCAAATTAATTTCTAATTCTTAACTTCTAATGGCTAACATTGATTTAGTTTTCCGCAACAAAATCGAAGATAAAAGGTGGGAGCAGGACTTTTTTGAGAAAATTATTAAGACCGCTCTAGCGGTTTTGAAGCGACCAGTGGCCAGCGACCAGCGACAAGTTTATTTGAGTATAAATTTAATAGATGAAGCCGAGATTCGGAAGCTCAATAAAAAATATCGTGGCAAAAACAAACCGACAGATGTGCTTTCCTTTGGGATGGAGGATAATTTAAGGAAATCCCTCGACAAGCTCGGGATGAATAAATCCCCAATTGATCTTGGGGATTTATTCATATGCTTATCCATTGCCAAAAAGGAGGCAAAGGAGGAAAATATAAGCATGGAGCGTAAGCTCGCGTGGTTAACCGTCCACGGATTTTTGCATTTGGTTGGCTACGATCACGAGGGGTCTAAATGCGATGCCACAAAGATGGTTACATTGGAAAAAAAGGTTTTGAAAGCACTTGAGGTTGAAATGTAAAATTGAAATATCAAAATGCAAAATTCAGGTTATTCAAAATTGGAAGCCAATTTTGAATTTCAATAATTTTTATTTTTGATTTTTAAATTTTAAATTTGTATGTCTCGTCCCCACACCATTACCGGCATAGACATCGGCAATACCCAAGTTAAGGTCGCTATTGCGCAAATAGATCGCGATGCTTTAAAGCCGGAAATTATCGGCACTGGATTAGCGTCCTCCAACGGCTTACGCCGCGGAATGGTGGTAGATATGGAGGAGTCGGTAGCTAACTTATCGACAGCTGTCCAAAGAGCCCAAGCTGTGGCCGGTGTGCCCATAAAGTCGGCTTATCTCGCGGTAAACGGAGCGCACATACGGGTTCAAACTTCACGGGGAGTTATTGCAGTTTCCCGCGCTGACAACGAAATATCCCAAAACGATATTGACCGTGTCATTCAGGCCGCTTCGGCGGTGAGCTTGCCGGCTAACCGCGAAGTCATCCATGTTATACCGCGTAATTACATCATTGACGGCGTTGAGGCGGTTAAGAATCCTCTGGGTATGCGGGGCGTGCGGCTGGAAGCGGAAGTGTTTATCATTGACGGCCTTTCGCCGTATTGCCGCAGTTTAATCCGCTGTGTAAACGAAAACGGCATTGAGGTCGCCGGGCTGGTTTACGCTCCGCTGGCATCAGCCCTTTCGGCGCTTGATAAAAGCCAGAAAGAATTCGGCGTCATGCATCTTGATTTTGGTGGCGGAACTTCCAGTATGACCGTATTTGAAGAAGCGGATCTTGTCCATAGCGCCTTTCTGCCGATAGGATCAAGGCACATTACGAATGACTTGGCGGTGGCTTTGCGCACTTCTCTGGATGTGGCCGAGAGGATTAAGCTGGAACATTGTTCAACTTCTGAAATTGAGGATCTGCGGCGTAGGGAAAATGTTGACCTTAGCCAGCTTTTGTCCGAGGATAATTTTATTATCCCCAAGAAGCAACTGGTTAAGGTGGTGGACGCCAGAACTAACGAGTTGCTGGAGATGGTTACAAACGAACTGAAGAAGATCGGCAAGCATGGCCTCTTGCCAGCGGGGGTGGTATTAAGCGGCGGCGGTTCAAATTTGCCCGGCTTTGCCGCTCTGGTAAAAGAAGTTTTGCGATTGCCGGTTAGGGTCGCCCGATCTTCGGATTCTGAAAAAATTTCTGATACGGCCTTTACTGTCGCTACGGGACTGATTCTCTGGGGGATGGAACAGGAGTTCAACGGTTCAAAGCCGGGAGGTTATAGTGAAGCGGCATTTGGCGGCGACGGTATTAAAAAAATTACCGGCTGGCTTAAAAACTTTATGCCCTAAAAAGAGATCTCTTTATCCATTCCGCCCACACATCAATGTAGGGGCGGGATTCCGAAGTTGCAATGTGTAGCTTGATTTGCAACTTCTCCACAGATTTATCCACAGGAATAAAGGGCGTGCTTGCGTGCCTTTTTCTTTTATGATAAACCGTCATATACGGAAATTTTCAATTATCAGTTACCAATTTCTATTCAATTATCAATTGGCCAATGTAATATTGTAAATTCGTTGGAAATTGTAAATTGTAAATTTGCGCCATGGCTCAAATAAAACCCCCATTTGAAACATTTGCCAGAATAAAAGTTGTCGGAGCGGGCGGCTCGGGCGGCAACGCATTGGCTAGAATGATTGAAGCCAGAATTCATGGCGTTGAATTTATCGCCGTCAATACGGACGCCCAAGCGCTTCATAATTCCAAGGCTTCCGCTAAAGTTCATATCGGCAAAAGCTTAACCAAGGGTTTGGGGGCGGGAATGAATCCGGAAGTGGGCCGACAGGCGGCGGAAGACACCAAGGAAGAAATACTTAATGCCCTAAAGGGCGCCGATATGGTTTTTATTACCTGTGGTTTGGGCGGCGGCACCGGCACCGGCGCCGCACCGATAATTGCCGATATCGCCAAAGATATCGGAGCGCTTACGGTAGCTGTGGTTACCAAGCCGTTTAGTTTTGAAGGCGCGCAAAGATCTCGGATTGCTGAAGATGGTTGGGCGATTTTGCGCGACAAAGTCGATTCTCTCATCACGATCCCCAATGACCGCATCCTTTCCATAATTGACCGTAAGACCCCGATGCTCGAAGCATTTGCGATTGTTGACGATGTCTTAAGGCAGGGAGTTCAGGGAATTTCCGATCTTATTACCATTTCAGGAGTAATAAATGTTGACTTTGCCGATGTTAAAACGATTATGACTAATTCGGGTTCGGCGCTTATGGGAATCGGACGGGCGACAGGCGATGACAGAGCGATTGAGGCGGCCAAAATGGCAATTAATTCTCCCCTGCTTGAAGTTTCAATTGACGGAGCCAAGGGGGTTTTATTCAATGTGTGCGGATCGCAGGATATGGCCATGGCCGAAATTAACGAAGCCGCTCGGGTGATTACCGAACATATTGACCCCGATGCTAAGGTTATTTTCGGTGCCGTTGTTGACGATAGCATCAAAAAAGGCGAATTGAAGATTACCGTTGTTGCTACGGGATTTACTAATGGCCATACACCCTCATCGCGCCCGACGCTTTCGGTAAGCCCTAATTTATTCAGCGACGCCGGTATTCGCCGGCCAACACCCCCTTTGTCAGGTATTCCGCCAGCTAATGCTGTTTCTGCGCTCGGCAACAACAAGGAAATTAAAGAATTTGTTGACTCTTCGGTGGGTGAAGACGATTTTGATATTCCAGCATTCATTAGGCGGAAGATGAAGTAAAAAATCTGCCAGACGGCAGATTTTTTACTTCATCTTCTAATTGTCAACAATTTTTAGTCTTGCGTTGAACCGTCTTTTTGTTAGATTAAAAACAGTGCGAGCATCGGCTTAAAGTTACAATAGTTATATTTGGGTCTTAATCTAGTTCCGCCATAAAGCGGAATTAATTATGCTAAATCATGGATAAAACATCTGATACATCCGAAAAAGAATTGCAATTACTACCGGAATACGCCGTTGGAATCCAGCCCATGTCGGGCGGCGATTTGGATAAGGCCGGTTTTAAGTGGCCGCGCCTTTTTGGTGCGGGCCATCCGTACGATGCGATAACTTGGGAAGAACGGACTGCCAAAATAGTCAAAAGCGACGGCGTTGTTGTTTTTGAACAGCACAATGTTGAGGTTCCCAATTTCTGGTCTCAAACGGCAACCGACATCGTCGCTTCAAAGTATTTCCGCGGCCGCCTAGATTCATCGGAAAGAGAAAAAAGCATTAAGCAAATGATTGACCGTGTGGCCACGAACATCGGCAAGTGGGGTTTCAGAGACGGTTACTTTGCTTCCAAAGAAGACGCGGTCAGCTTTATTTATGACTTGGAATGGATTTTGGTCAACCAATACGCCGCTTTTAACAGCCCGGTATGGTTCAATGTCGGTGTCCAACCCAAACCGCAATGCTCTGCCTGTTTTATCCTTTCGGTTGAAGACAACATGCAGTCAATTTTAGATTGGTATAAAGATGAGGGCTGGATATTCAAGTTTGGTTCCGGTTCGGGAGTGAATGTTTCCAAACTGCGCTCATCCAAAGAGGCGCTTTCAAAAGGCGGCTATTCTTCCGGACCGGTTTCATTCATGAAAGGAGCCGACGGCGTGGCTAATTCCATCCGTTCCGGCGGGACAACCCGCCGCGCCGCGAAGATGGTTGTTATGAATGCCGACCATCCAGATATTAAAAATTTTATTTATTCAAAAAAGATAATCGAAGACATGACCAAAGCATTGGAACGAGCCGGTTTCAAAGATTCTATTGAGGCCGACATTTTTGATCCTTATACCTTATTGCCATATCAGAATGCCAACAACTCGGTACGGGTGACGGATGATTTTATGAAGGCGGTTGTTAACGACGAAATGTGGGAACTGAAAGCTGTTACAAATGGTGAGGCATTGGAAAGAATCAGGGCAAGAGAGTTGCTCAAATGGTGTGCCGATGCCGCTTGGCACTGCGCCGATCCGGGCATACAATACGATACCACTATCAATAGCTGGCACACTTGTTCCCGCACCGGTCGCATCAATGCTTCTAATCCCTGCAGTGAATACATGCATCTTGATAACAGCGCCTGCAACCTCGCCTCCATCAATTTGTTCAAATTTCTGAAAGAAGGCGGAAAGTTTGACGTGGATTTGTTCAAAAAAGTAGTGGACACAATGATATTGGCGCAGGATATTATTGTTGATAACTCCTCCTATCCAACCGAAAAGATTACTCAAAATGCCAAGGATTATCGTCAGCTGGGTTTGGGGTATGCTAATTTGGGAGCGTTGCTGATGGTGTTGGGAATGCCATATGATTCTGACGCTGGCCGATTGGTTGCTGGGCAAATAACCTCGCTTATGTGCGGGGAAGCTTACCGCATGTCTGCTCTGGTTGCCGACACAAAAGGGCCCTTTGCCGGATTTAAAACTAATGCTGAACCAATGCTCGGTGTCATTAAAAAACATTTGGACGAATCCGAAAATCTTTATTCCGCTTCGCAGGAATATGGCGTCGCCGACAAGTATCTGCAGATTGCTTCGCGGCTAGTCTGGCATGATGCCCATGACTTGAGCCGCCGTAGCGGCGTCCGCAATTCGCAGGTTACGGTTTTGGCGCCGACGGGTACCATTTCTTTCCTGATGGACTGCCGCACTACCGGAATTGAACCGGAACTGGCCCTGGTCAAATACAAAAAACTTGTCGGCGGAGGAACGCTGAAGCTGGTTAATGATTTGATGCCTCTGGCCTTGCGTCGTTTGGGCTATAGCAACAAAGAGGTGGCTGACATTGAAGAATATCTTCTGGAAAAAGAAACCATTGAAGGCGCTCCGCATATCAAAGATGAACATCTGCCGGTTTTTGATTGTTCTTTCGTGGCCGCCAACGGCTCCAGAAGCATTGGTTATATGGGCCATATCAGAATGATGGCCGCGGCTCAGCCATTTATTTCGGGCGCAATATCCAAAACCATCAACTTGCCCGGTAACGCCACGGTTGAAGATGTGGAAAATGTTTTTATTGAATCATGGAAGCTGGGGTTGAAGGCCATTGCTATCTATCGCGACGGTTGCAAGTCAATTCAACCGCTCAATCTTTCCAAAGACGACAAAAAAAGCGAAGCGGACAGCCCGCTGATAGAAAGGTTCAATGGCTACAAGCGCGTTAAACTTCCGGACGAACGACCGGCTGTGACTCACAAATTCTCCGTAGGCGGTTATGAGGGTTATATGACGGTTGGCTTTTATCCCGATACTCACAAGCCCGGCGAGACCTTTTTGGTGGCGGCCAAAGAAGGCAGTACTGTTTCGGGTTTGCTGGACACCATTGCGACGCTGGTTTCAATGTGTTTGCAGTCGGGCATTCCGCTCAAAACTTTGGTCAAAAAGTTCAAGGACCTGCGTTTTGACCCGGCTGGCTTTACCAACAATCCCGAGATTCCCATGGCCAAGTCCATCATTGATTATATGTTTCGTTATCTAGGCGTTAAGTTTTTAAGCGCTGAAGACAAAGCCGAGATATTTGGGCCTGCCGATGCCGAAGCTTCTAATAATGAAGTGAAAGCAACCATGGTTATGTCACAAGAATTCCATACGACCGCTAACGGTGGCGGTAAAAATAAAATGGACAAAACTTTACCGCACGCTTCTGGCCAAGCCGATGCCCCAGTGTGTCAATGCGGGACGCTGATGGTTAGAGCGGGGTCTTGCTATTCCTGCCCCAATTGCTTTGCGACTACCGGCGTCTGCAATTAACTCTTGTTGTGAAAAATAACTGGTTTGGTGTAAGGTGTCAGTAGTTTGTCGGAGGAGAAATGAGTTACAAAGAATATGACATTGAAAATCGGTTTGTTGAGAAGTTCGGTATTTCATTCCATTTAATCAAAGTTGAGGATAGACAAGGGACGTTTTTTGCATATCCCAACGGAATTACAAACAAAAGAACAGTTTGAATATTTTGAGAATATGGCCAAGGAGATAGAATCGCTTTTGGGCCTGTTTGGTGGGGACGAGGATTGATCGGGATGGGCAGAAAGATTTTTTCAAAAAGCATAACTATCCGCGGTAGACGCATGTCTGCCGTTTTTGTTAGATTTATTTATTAGATTTGTTAAAACCTGTCCCCTATTTTCAGCATATGCTGAAAATAGGGGACAGGGTGATACCGCTCCTTCTTATCAAAAAGCGAGGTGATGATTTGACGGCAGAGGAATTTTTGTTATTCTGCCGGAGAGGAGTTTAAGCATGGAAAAATGGCAGAAATGGTTCCGTGACGTGAATGAAAGAAGGGTCTGTTCTTTGCAAATAAAACTTCCTGAAGGCATATTCAAAATATTCTTTGGCGATTCGGATACACCCGAAACGCGCCAGCGGCTATTACGGACATTGGTCAATCCACTTATGGAGCAGTATCTGGAAGTTGCCGGCCAGCTCCTGTGTTCCGGCGATGCCGCTTATGCCCATTTTTCTAAAATAATGGACGCTATGGGCGGAACGGTTATTGCCATGAGTCCGGAAAACCAAGCCAATATTGAGTCCCCATCCGATGACTTTACAGTATTCGCAAGCATCCCGACTAACAAAGAAAATGAGGACAGTCCCACGATTGACGTAACGCTTAATGTCCCCCGTGACTTTGTCAAAAAAATTGTTTTTGACGATACCCATGTCGGGCGGGCGATGTGGAGTGTTGAGTGCGAACCGCTACTTCAGGCATTCGGCGGTATTATGGGGATTCTGCTGACCTCGGGAAATTTTAAAGTGCATGCCGAACGGCTATTCGAACTTCTTGCCGAATTCGGCAAAGCTGTTGTAGAAGCCAACAAAGAATCCCCCCACCCAGTTCATGTCCAATAAGAGCCCCCGGCTCTTTTTGTTTTTATTTTGCAAGAAAATGAACCAAATTTGACAGCTAGACAAAATTGACTTACTGTTTTATTAAATTAGGAGGATAAAATGTATTTTGGAAATTCGTTTACAGCTAGAGATAATAAAGGCGAAGCGGTGGAAATCATGCATTGTTGCCATTGCCCCGGCCAGGTTAATTTGTGTATTGGCGACGAATGGCGGATATTTTGCCCGTCTTGCCGGCGCTACAACGGCGCTGGCCTGCCCAAATGGGTGATGTGTTGCAACGATTGCCAGAAACCGTTGGCAGTATCGCCAGTGATTATGGGGGGCGAAGTTAAGTACGGCAGTTATTGCCTTAACTGTGGCTTTGCGCCGTCAATGCAGGACAAATGTTTTAATAATCACCCGAGTTTAGTTGGGTGAGTATGGCAAAAGACGAGGATTCGGAGTCAAAGACGTAGATAAGCTGGGTCTATCAGCATCGGGATACGCGTAGCGTATCCTTTTTTTGGCTGGTCTTGGTTTATTTTCAGCACTTTTCAGTGAGCCGCAAGGCTCTTTTTTATTTCCTAAAATTTTGATAGTTTCTTTGAATGCATACCAGGTAGTAGAAGTTCCAGATGATTTTTACTATCTTTTCGCGGACTATTTTTTACCACAAAATACGAGCGCCTTTAGTCTACAGGTTAAAATAATGGAAAATCATAAAAAGATAACTGGAACTTTCACTACCTGGCATAAGTCGCAGGTATTGTTTTATCTATTGATAGCTTTTATTGCCGGAGTTTTTGCGGCGTCGGCCGTGGGGGTTTCAGCGATTGAAATTTCGGCATTGCTGATTTTTGGTTTGGTGGTTTTAATTTTTTCAAAACGAAGAGCTGATATCTTGCTGGCTGGCTTTCTGGTTTTAACTTTTGTTTTTGGCGCGGCGCGGTTTAACCATGCAGATTTGCCAGTCGAACAGGAAAGTCAACCATCCGGCATCGCGGTTCTCAATATTTTAAGCTCCAAGTTTCAAGAGTCAGTTAACCAATCCATCCCCGAACCCAATGCTTCATATATCAACGGCATTCTTTTGGGCGCGCGGCAGAGTATTCCCAAAGATTTAAAAGAGGTCTTCAACCGCACCAGCACCACCCACATCCTCGCTATCTCTGGCTACAACATTACCGTCATCGCTGATGCGGTTTTGGCGGGATTGGTATTCTGTATGCGGCGACGCTACGCTTTTTGGGTTTCGGTGGTGGTTATAATTTTATTCACTCTTTTGACTGGCGCTTCTGCGTCGGTAGTGCGGGCGGCGATAATGGGGCTTTTGTTTTTGTTTGCTTCCGGCTACGGCCGGTTGTATGACGCTAAAAATTCCATAGTTCTGGCCGGAGCAGTAATGATATATTTTAATCCGCGTGTCCTTGTCTTTAATATCGGATTTCAGCTGTCTTTTCTTGCGGTCTTGGGTCTTCTGTATATTTATCCGGTCCTCAAACACCTGACAATCAAGTGGCCGGACATATTTGAACTTAAAGAGCTGGCGCTAATGACGGTTTCGGCTCAAATTGCTGTCGCGCCGCTACTGGCCCATTATTTTAGACAATTTTCACTGGTTTCTCTGCCGGCGAATATATTGGTTTTGCCGTTTGTGCCGGCGGTAATGCTGTTGGGATTTTTGTCGGGGCTGGGCGGATTGATTTTTCTGCCGCTGGGCCAGCTTATCGGTTATGTTGCTTGGGCGCTGTCGCTCTATCAAATCAAAGTTATTCAGTTTTTGGCGGCCTTGCCGCTGGCATCGTTAAGTTTTTCTTTTGATTGGCTGTTGGTGGCGCTGGCTTGTGCGCTTTTGATATTCGCGGCATATAAGTTAAAAAATAAATATGAAACAATCTAAGCAATTAAATTTAATTCACATAATAATCCTGATAGTTCTGGGGGTGCTGGCTTTAAACACCAGTCGCGCGGCGGGGGAGAAAGATGGCCTTTTGAAAGTTTATTTTCTGGATGTCGGGCAGGGGGATTCCATTTTTATTGAAGCGCCCAACGGCAATCAGGTTTTAGTTGACGGCGGGCCGGACGACAAGGTTTTGAGCGAACTCGGCAAAATTGTGCCATTTTACGACCATGATATTGACGCGGTCGTTGCCACGCATCCGCACGCCGACCATATTGCCGGACTTGTCGGCGTTTTGGAGCATTATCAAGTCGGCAAAATTATTGAAGCCAAAGAAGAGTACGATTCGGCGACGTATCGTGCGTGGGAGAAAGCAATCCAAGAGGAAAACGCGGAAATCATTGAAGCTCTTGGCGGCAAAGTGCTGGACTTGGGAAATGGCGTAACCGTTACGTTGTTGTATCCGCTCGCGTCTGTTGCCGGCACCACCACTAACAGACCTCATGATGACGCGGTTGTGGCAATGTTAAAATATAGTGATTTCAAGGTTTTGTTGACTGGCGATATGGAGGTAAAAACTGAAGAAGAATTGCTTATCCGGGGCGTTGATGTGGATGCCGATATTTTGAAGGTCGGCCATCATGGCTCCAAGACTTCTTCCGGCGGAAAGTTCTTGTCTGCGGTTTCGCCGCAACTGGCCGTAATACAGGTGGGCGCGCGTAACCGCTACCGCCACCCTTCGCCGGAAACAATCTCAAGGTTGACAGCTAATGGCATAAGGTATTATCGTAATGATACCGACGGCACCGTGGAGATATTAAGCGATGGCCAAAACTACCAAGTCAAAAAATATTAAATCAGCTCTTGAACGGACTCTGGTGCTATTAAAACCGGACGCTTTGGACCGCGGCATAATGGGCGAAATTATTTCTCGTTTTGAGAAGATTGGCGCAAAATTTGTCGGCATGAAGATGTTAGTGTCAGACAAGGATACGGCTAAGTTGCATTATACCGATGACTTAGCCAAAAGGCGCGGAGAGAAAGTCAGGAAAATGATGATTGAAATGCTGATTTCCGGCCCGATTGTTGCCGTTGTATTAGAAGGCATTGACATTATTGAGGTTGTCAGAAAGATGGTTGGAGCAACCGAGCCCAAAGCGGCTTTGCCTGGCACGATTCGCGGCGATTTTGCCCACATCTCGTATCGTTATGCTGACGAAAAAAGCATTGGAATATTCAATCTTATCCACGCTTCAGATTCTCCGGAATCGGCTAAATCCGAAATTGCCGTCTGGTTCAAACCGGAAGAGTTGGTTAGCCACAAACCGGGCTATACCAAAATGACCCTGCGCGAGGACTAGTTTTGAGATTTGATTTTTGAAATTTGAGTTTTATAATTAAGGTAGGCCTTTCGATATTTGTAAGCCTTAGGATATCATTTTCTCTAGGGAGCTCTAATTATGCGGTTCCAAGGAGGCCATTGCTTTGCGGCTATGATTTCCAACGGATTGCACTGCGGCTCCATCATTTGCAAAATGCTAGGCGCTTATTAAATATCGGGGGGCTTTTAAATTTCGTAAAAACAAACCCCCTGAATGGGGGCTTATGCGAAACATAATATTAGAGCGGCCTTCGCGCTGTTTACGGCGATGAATATCCAGAAATTGATTTTGAGAAGTTTTCCGGCGACAACGGAAGCGGTATCAATTCCCGGTATTACGGGGAAAATAAAAGGGATGAATATAATATAGCGGCCGTAATGGCTGATTAGAAATTTAAGCCAGCGGTCAACAATGCCGGCAAGCTTGTCGGCTAGCGAGGTTTGCTTGAATAGTTTTTGGCCGCCAGCGGTTCCCAGCCACGTAAGAACCGTCATAAGCGTAGTGAAAGACCAATAGGTCAAAAATATCTCAACCGCAGGCCAACTCTCGTGCGATGCCAGAATCACAAAAAGTTCAGGACGAAAATAGAGAAAAGGATAGGTGTTCGCTCGGGCTTTGATGGCGGCGGAAAGATTAAAGTTAAAAACCCTGTCAATAAGATTTGCTCCCGACAAAATCCCTATGGCCAAAATGCGTGGGACGGCCCAGTAGATGATTAAACACGCCAAAATTATAAATACGGCAACTTTTATAATTTCCCAAGATCTTGTTGCGGTCATTGCGTCCTCTTAAATTGTTGCGGTGCTGGCTATGATATGCTCTCAAATTACTCAAGCGTCAAGGGTGGATAAGTTTTGTTGACTGTTCCTGCCGGAGTGGAATAATTGACGGAAGATAAAGCACTTTCAAAACACAGAATGGAGAGCGTGTGAAATTAAAAATCAGCTCAGGATTATTTGCCGCTATTTTTCTGGTTCTTATTTATCTTTTTTGGAATAACAAACTAGGCGGACCGTCACCCTTGTCAGCGGTTGACGCGAACCCAACCTCGCAAGATATTGAACAGTGGTCGGTAGAACATTTTCAGAAAGAGGGTTGGCGTATCTGGAACAACAACCCCTCGCTGGATACTTACAGCCGCAATTTTGACAGCGGCGAGAAACGCGACGGCAATTTGCAATTTGCTCCTTGGGGTAAAGATAACTGGGGACTTAAGGCCTATGGCTGGGGCGAGGGTGTGGGTGAGAAAGATGTTGCCCTATCCCGCCTTAAAGCGCAAGATGGAAAGTTTTATATTAAAGTAAGGCAGGAGGGCGGTTTTTACGGAAACGGAACAATGATTCAGGGTTGGAACTGGGGCAGTTGCGAAGATGTTCCGTGGCATTGCCCTCCGCCTTTGATAGCAGGAGACAAAAAGATAGTCCTTAGCCTTGATTTGAAAATTGACAGTATTGATCCCGGCCAGTGGTACTCTCTGACCCGCTGGCTGATGATCGGGGCGACTTTTTGGTTCCGTTCGCCGGATTTGCCCAAACCGCTAGTTACAGATCTGGGATTTTATATAAACCGAAGCATCATGTTCTCCCATGAAAGCGCCAGCGGGTATCACTATCAAAAAATGGTTGTAGCGAATAAAACGGAAGCGATTAATTGTTGGCGGCACTATGATATTGACCTGATATGGTTTATCAATGACGCTTTCCGGCGTTTCAATATTCCCGAATCAGCCAGAAAAACACTGGCTCTTCAGTCCGTGGAAATGCTGGTGGAAAGCAAAGAGTCAGGTGCGGCAATAGAAGTAGGCAACTTCGCTCTTTATTACAAGTGAAAAATCCCGTCTTCTGTTTTCTGAAAGAAAAAAGAAGACGGGATTTTAATTTGAAACTTATTTTATCAGAGCCATAATTTTATCTTTTTCCAGATATCCTCCGCAAATTGAGGTATCGCCGGCGCCCCAATAAATGTTAATGCGATTGCTTCGCGGTCCCAGATCCACCGTAGCGCAGGAAAAAACAACATTGCGCACATGGCCGTAGAGTTCTTCCAGTTTTTCGGGACGCAAGACGGGGGCAGGGTGAAGATAGAGTATTTTAGAAGGGTCTTTTTTATCCACCACCATGAAACCGAGTGTGTATCTGAAATTTGCTCCGCTTAGTCCCTTTCCCTGTTTGACATGAAAAACTATCAGCCAGCCGTTTTCAAGTTTAACCGGTGGACCGGCAAGCCCAATTCTGTTTTGGCGCTTGACGGCATCTTGGTAGACTTGGCCGGGGGACAGCAAAATCTGACAATCGGACCAGCCGCTTTGAAGTGTCAGATCCTTGGATCGGGCTAGACAGATACAGCGGTTCTGGCGGAAGATGAGATAGGCGTATGGTCCGAAGGGTTCGCTGAAGACAGCCGCATTTTTTCTTTCACCTTTGATCGGAGCGCCCACCCATTCAAAATTCTCGAAATCACGTGTTTTCCAGATGCCGAATTTGCTCCACTTGGCGCCTCCAGCGAGATTGTAGAGCAGTGTTCCGGCAGTGGCAAAAATATAAAAACAGCCATTGACCCATTTGACGATACGGGGGTCCTCAATACCGCAGATAGTCCGGAAATTCCAGAAGTGGTTATCCCAAAATTTCAAAGCTGGTTTTTCCGATATGTTCCAGTTGACGCCATCCCAACTTTCGGCATAGCCGAGGCTGGAGAACATTCTGACTCCAATTCTGAAAAGCATCCGGAAGCGGTCTATTGCGGTATCAAAAATTACGCCGCAATTAAATATGCCACGCCAAGATCGGGGGTACCATTTTAATAAAGACGAGGGGACGCTCGCGGGAGTAATCAGGGGATTACTGCCGAAACGCCGGATTTCTATCATTCTCTGCTCCTAATTTTTATGAACTGACCAGAGAGTAACACAAGAGTTGATTGTTGAAAATAGAGTAAATCTGGTAGTATATTAACGGAATATCGGGCTATAGTGTAACGGTAGCACGAGTCCATGGGGTGGATTTAGTGGCAGTTCAAATCTGCCTAGCCCGACCAATCAACCCTAAACCCCGCCAATTGGCGGGGTTTAGGGTTTGGCGACTTTGTGCAAAGTTTTGATGCAGTCGGTGCAGATCTTAACTCTCTTTCCGCCAATGCGGACCCATTGCAAATTGGGATAACTTTTAGAACGATTGGTCGGATTATAATGTCCGCGAAGTAACTTTCGCGTTGTAACCATGATTGGTTTTTTACCGCATTGAGGGCATCGGGTAGCCATATAGCGGAGTGGGCTCCCCGAAGTTGCCCGCGAGGGTTCCCGGTCCGCCCCTCATCTTGCTGGAAGCGAGATTGCTTCCGAAAGACGGCCGGAGGACTGGGATATGCGCAGGCGACGAAAAGGGAACTCTGTTGATTTACAGGGTAACACGGAAATGATATATTTTCAATACCCCTATTTATGGATACGCTTTTAGTAAAAGTCGCACAAATCATAATATTCTTATATTCGGTTGTTATCCATGAAGTATCTCATGGTGTAATGGCAAACTCTTTAGGCGATACTACGGCCAAGAATATGGGGAGGATTACCCTAAACCCCCTCAAGCATTTAGATTTTTTTGGCTCTATAGTTTTGCCGTTCTTAACTGGTTTTGGTTATGCGAAGCCGGTACCGTATAATCCTGCGAATCTTCCGAATCCACGGTCTGGCTCGGTGAAGATTGCATTGGCCGGTCCGCTGTCTAATGTTGCGTTGGCAATCCTTTTTGGATTGACATTGCGTTTTTTGGGAGGTTATATGGGCAGTCCGCTCCTTGTCGGATTATTTGAGTATATAGTTTTTGTTAATATCCTTCTCGCCGTTTTTAATATTTTCCCGATACCGCCTCTCGACGGGCACTGGTTGTTAATGGTATTTTTGCCCGACAGATATTATAAGCTAAAGCAGCTTCTTTATAAATATAGTATCGTCTTCGTCATCTTTTTTGTGTTTGTTATTTTCCGCCTTATCAGCCCGGTAATTATACCGATTTCGCGCTTTATAATCGGATACTAGGCCGATTTGACACTAACACTCATATTTTGTTATTATCCGTAAGACCCTTGTGGTCTTATTTAGTTAAAAGTGCAAAATTTTTAATTTTTGATTTAAGTATTGGCGATTATGCCCACATATAGACAACTTCTAAAAAACCCTAGAAAGACCACTAAAGCTAAAACAAAATCACCGGCTTTAATTTTTGGTTTTAACGCCTTGAAGAACCGGCCGGTGGATTACCCCGCTCCTTTTAAGCGGGGTGTTTGTCTGCAGGTCAGAACCATGACTCCCAAAAAGCCGAACTCGGCATTGCGTAAAATTGCCCGCGTCAGATTGACTAATGGTATGGAGGTAACCGCTTATATCCCCGGCATCGGCCACAACTTGCAAGAGCATTCGGTCGTGGTATTGCGCGGCGGAAGGGTTAAGGATTTGCCGGGTATCCGCTATCATATTGTCAGGGGTGTTTTGGACACTGGCGGAGTAGAAGGCCGGAAACAGCAAAGGTCCAAGTATGGAGCTAAGAGATCAAAATAATGCGGAGACCTGTCAAAAAAAGAATTGAGATAAATCCGGATATAAAATATTCCAGCGTTTTGGTTTCCAAATTCATCAACAAAATCATGATTGCCGGCAAAAAATCAATTGCCAGCAAGATCGTATATGGCGCGCTAGAAGATGCCGAGAAAAAATTGCAGAAACCCTCGCTGGAAATATTGGAACAAGCCGTGCAGAATGTCAGCCCCTCAATACAGCTTAAGTCCCGAAGGGTTGGCGGTGCCAACTATCAGATCCCGGTGGAGGTCAAGCCGGAACGCCGGCTGATGCTGGCGATTATGTGGATTGTCGGCGCGGCGCGGTCGCAAAAAGGCAAAGAGATGAAAGTCAGGCTTGCTGATGAATTCATCAGCGCTTTCAACAACACCGGCAATGCCGTTAAGAAAAAACTTGACACTCATCGCATGGCCGAGGCCAATAAAGCATTTGCGCATTTTGCGTGGTAAATTAGGCAAGTATGATAGAAAGATATTTTAGAAAGGATATCAAACGAGAGATTCCAATTTTTGAAGAAAATGACCTTTTTTCTTTGAAGGAATTAAGGCGGGGGATGGTTTTTAACTATAAAGGCTACGAAATTACAATTGCTGATCCGACAGCTAAAGATACTACACCATCTCTAATTACTCTCGACCTACTTTCTGGGAAATGGATTATTGTTCTTAACGAAGATGTTCCCTTGTCTTTGGTTGTTCCCATTCTTGAGCACGAGGTTTATGAGATAGAGCACAAAAACCATGAAAAAGCTGTTGAAATTGGAAGAATTAAAGCAGAGGAGTTGGGAGTATTGAATAATTTTTTGGAGTTTGAATATCGATGGCGGGATCATAACAATAATTTAAAGCAATGAGAGATTATCCTATCGAAAAAACTAGGAATATCGGTATTATAGCCCACATAGATGCAGGCAAAACGACCGTTTCAGAGCGGGTTCTTTTTTATACCGGAATTTCTCATAAAATCGGCGAAGTGCACGAGGGCGAAGCGATAATGGATTGGATGGAACAAGAGCGTGAACGCGGCATTACTATAACTGCCGCGGCAACAACCGTGTTTTGGGCCCCTACTGATTCATCTGGTTCGGGCGACAAAATTAAGATTAACTTGATTGATACCCCCGGGCATATAGATTTTACCGTAGAGGTAAAACGCTCTCTTCGCGTGTTGGATGGAGCGGTTGTCGTTTTTGACGGAGTTGCCGGTGTGGAGCCGCAGTCAGAAACCAACTGGCGTTATGCCGACGATTACAATGTCCCGCGGCTTTGTTTTATTAATAAGCTTGACCGGTTGGGCGCTTCTTTTGACAAATCTTTCCGGTCAATCTTGGAACGGCTTTCGCCTCATGCGGTTAAAATTCAGATTCCTGACGGCCACGAAGATAAATTTACTGGCGTTGTGGACTTGCTTGAAATGAAGTTCTATGTTTTTGAAGGCGAAAAGGGAGAAAAAGTCATCAAAAAAGAAATACCGGCAGACCTCGTGGCCGAAGCGGAGAAAGAAAGAGCGATTGCCGTTGAAAAAATTGTTGAAACTGATGACGAGGCAATGTCGCAATATCTTGAGGGGAAAGAACCCTCTTTGGAAAATCTGCGCCGGCTTTTACGCAAAGCCGTTATTGCCGGTAAAATTTATCCCGTGTTTTGCGGCTCGGCCTTAAAAAATAAAGGCGTACAACTTATGCTGGATGCGGTGGCCTATTATTTGCCGTCTCCATTAGATGTGCCGGCAGTTAAGGGCACTGAAGTAAAAACAGGCCAGGAAACAATCCGTGAAGCTCGTGACGACGCGCCGTTCGCGGCCCTAGCTTTTAAGGTTGCCAGTGATCCTTATGTGGGTCAGCTTACTTTTTTCCGCGTTTATTCGGGAGTTCTCGCGGCCGGTTCATACATTGTTAATACGACCAATGGACAACAGGAAAGAATTGGCCGCATTGTCCGGCTGCATGCCAACCAAAGGGAGGAAATAAAAGAAATCCATGCCGGCAATATTGCCGCTGCGGTTGGATTGAAGAATACTAAGACCGGCGATACGCTTTGCGCTCCGGACAGCCAGATTATTTTGGAAAGAATTATTTTTCCCGAACCCGTCATCTCTTTGCGGATTGAACCTAAGACCAAAGCCGACCAGGAAAAAATGGGGCTTGCTTTGCATAAACTTTCGGACGAAGATCCCACTTTTCGGGTCGCTGGCGATGAAGAAACCGGTGAAACGATTATTTCCGGCATGGGCGAATTGCACCTTGATGTTCTTGTTGACCGGATGAAAAGGGAATTCGGCGTAGGCGCCAATGTCGGCCGCCCCCAAGTTGCTTACAAAGAAACTATTTCTTCAGCCGCTGAAGCCGAGGGAAAATATATCCGTCAGTCGGGAGGACGCGGACAATATGGCCATGTTTGGCTGCGCGTTGAGCCGAAAGAACGCGGCGGCGGTTATGAATTTGTTGACGACATTAAGGGTGGAGTTATACCGCAGGAGTTCATCGCTCCGTCCGAAAAAGGAGTTAAGGAGGCAATGAGCAAAGGTGTTTTGGCCGGTTTTCCCATGGTTGATATGCAGGTTACTTTATATGACGGTTCTTATCACGAGGTTGATTCTTCGGAAATTGCCTTCAAAATCGCCGCTTCGGCGGCATTGCAGGAAGCGACCAAAAGGGCCAAGCCGATTCTGCTTGAACCGATAATGAAAGTGGAAATAATCGTGCCGGAACAATTCTTGGGGGAAACAACCGGTGATTTGGCCTCTCGGCGCGGGCAGATTATGAGCATTAACGACCGTAGCCCGCTTAATTTAAAAGTTATTGAGTCAAGGGTTCCGTTGTCGGAAATGTTTGGCTATGCCACCTCCTTGAGGTCGCTGACCGAAGGGCGAGGTACTTTTAACATGGAATTTGAACTTTACGACATTGTGCCTAATAATATAGTGGCGCAAATTATCGAAGGGAAAAAATAACAAAACCAAGAATCCCGTTAGAGGTAAGCCGCCGAAGGCGGCTACCCGCATCTGCCTCTGGGGATTATTAATTGAAGATGCGGGACATCTAACGGGATGGACATAAAAGAATTAAAAAAATTAATAAAAAACGGCGGTTCAGCAGTGATACTTGAAAATGGCGAGCCCTCATTTGTCGTCCTTGGCTATGAAACTTACAAAAATTTGGACAGTGGAGGCGAGGAGAAGGATATTAAAATAAATCACGCAAATTCTATGCGGCACATTAAGGCGGATACGGATGATTATCACAACTCCAATTTTTCCGAAGCGACCAGAGGCAATCTTGAGACCGAAATACTTGAGAAGTTTAATAAGGAGATAGCGGCCATAAAAAGCCAGATTGAATCGGAAGAGAAAAATTTAATTCAAACCGAAGATTGGCCTGATTTTTAAAGGACATGTGCGGGGTTGACTTTAACTTATAATTTGCTAAAATACTAAAACATACTTATTTTAGTTTCTAGGTTCTAGTTTCTAGGTTTCATCATCCGCGAAAACTATAAGCTACAAGCTATAAACTATAAGCTATTCAGATGGCAGAAAAATTTGAGAGGACAAAGCCGCATGTAAATGTAGGCACCATTGGCCATGTTGACCATGGCAAAACAACGCTTACCGCGTCGATTTTGCATACTTTAAACATGCTTAAAGACGAGGGCTATTCGGCCCGTGTTGAAGCCGTAGACCAGATTGACAACGCGCCGGAAGAAAAAGCCCGCGGTATTACGATTGCCTTGCACCACTCTCAATATGAAACTCCGAAAAGACACTATGCCCACATTGATGCTCCCGGTCATGCCGACTATATTAAAAATATGATTACGGGGGCGGCTCAAATGGACGGCGCGGTTTTAGTCGTTGCCGCGACTGACGGTCCGATGCCCCAAACTCGCGAGCACATCTTGCTTGCTAGGCAAGTAGGTGTTCCGGCAATTATCGTCTTCTTAAATAAAGTTGACCAGGTTGATGATCCGGAAATGCTTGATTTGGTTGAGGCCGAGATTAGAGAACTCTTGAATAAATATCAATATCCCGGCGATACCACTCCGATTATCCGCGGGTCGGCCTTAAAAGCGCTTGAGTCCAAATCCAAAGAAGATCCGGCTGTTCAGCCGATCAGGCAATTAATTGATGCATTAGATAGTTATATTCCTGAACCGCTCAGAGATTACGATAAGCCATTCTTGATGCCGATTGAAGATATTTTTTCAATTGAAGGCCGCGGCACGGTGGTAACTGGCAAGATTGAGCGCGGAAAAATAAAGTTAAATGATGAAATTGAGATTGTCGGTTTGCGTCCTACAACCAAAACGGTTGTTACCGGCATTGAAATGTTCAACCGGCAGCTTGACGAAGGCATGGCAGGCGACAACGCGGGAATACTGTTGCGCGGCACCAAGAAAGAGGATGTTGAAAGAGGGCAGGTTTTAGCCAAGCCTAGCAGTATAACTCCGCATACAGAATTTGAAGCCGAAATTTATGTTTTAACCAAAGAGGAGGGCGGCCGGCATACCCCGTTCTTAAAAGGCTATAAACCGCAATTTTACTTTAGGACGACCGATGTAACCGGTGAGACCTTTCTGCCCGAAGGGACCGAAATGGTAATGCCCGGCGACACGGTAACACTAAAAGTAAAATTGATTGCTCCTATCGCCATGGAAGAAAAACAGCGGTTCGCCATTAGGGAAGGTGGCAAGACTGTCGGCGCGGGAGCGGTTACCAAAATTATCGCATAATAAGCGCTTGCCCAGCTCTTCTAGAAGGGCCGGGCGATTTGCTCTTTGTAAAGTATCGCAAATATGGCAAAAAAAGCGGATACCAATCAGAAGATACGGATAAAGCTTAAAGCATACGATAATAAGATTATTGATAAATCAGCTCGACAGATCATCGAGACGATTGAGCGTTACGGCGTGAAGCCAGTCGGCCCTGTGCCATTGCCTACTGAAATACGCAAGTATACGGTTAACCGCTCAACATTTATTGATAAAAATTCAAGGGAGCAATTTGAGATGAGAATTCATAAGCGTTTTATTGACATTCTGTCGCCAACGTCTAAAGTTATTGATGCGCTGATGAATCTGAATTTGCCGTCCGGCGTTGATATAGAAATTAAAATGTAGGATTATTGTTTCTTTATTCCCAGCCACAGATCGCTTTGGGGCTGGGGAGTAAGGTAGCAACACCTTAAACAATAATGGTTTTTATTTTATTTAAACCAGTCTAAATACAGTTAGGGTTTAGCTTTGCGTATAGGCCGGCTAAATCCGGCTTTTAAAATGTCCAAATTCATATTAGCTAAAAAATTATCAATGACTCAAATTTTTGAAGAAGACGGAAGAGTGGCACCGGTTACTTTGGTTGGCGTTGAACCGAATGTTGTTACTCGCATTAAAACCGTTGGTAAAGACGGTTACCAATCGGTTCAGGTGGGGACGGGAAGTAAAAAAAACTCCGGCGGCTTTAAATATTTGCGAGAATTTAAGATTACGGAACTAAACGAACAACCGCTGAAAGAGGGGGACAAACTGGATGTTTCTGTTTTTGAATCCGGAGATATGGTCAGAGTATCCGGCGTAACTAAGGGTAAAGGTTTTGCCGGAGCGGTTAAAAGACATGGATTTAGCGGTATGCCTTCCAGCCACGGCCACAAATCCGTAAAGAGGCACATCGGCTCTATCGGCCAACGTTTCCCTCAGCACACATTAAAAGGAAAACGCATGGCGGGACATATGGGAAATGTAAATTTTACTGTCCGCGGGCTGATGATTGCCCGGATTGATAACGATAATCAAATAATCGCAATCAGGGGTGCTGTACCGGGTAATGCCGGTGGTTTGGTCAAAATTGAGAGCATCAGCAAATAATTACCGGGCCAATTATCGTGCAAACAAGTTTATATAATCAAAATTGGGAAAAAGTGGGAGAAGTAACTTTGGCGGAAGATGTTTTTGGCGCAAAAACAAATCAAGATTTGGTTTATCAGGTTGTTACCTCGCAGATGTCTAATCGAAGACAGAATATTGCACACACTAAGACCAGATCGGAAACAAGAGGCGGAGGCAAAAAACCTTGGCGCCAAAAAGGCACCGGCAGAGCCAGGCATGGTTCAATCCGTTCGCCGATTTGGAGGGGTGGCGGGGTTACTTTCGGTCCGTCCAGAGATAAAATTTTTAAAAAGAAAATTAACGAGAAAATGGCGCGAAAAGCCACTGCCGTAGTTTTATCTGAAAAATTGAGGAGCGATTCTTTGCTGGTTGTTGACAACATAACCCTCAAGGACAACAAAACCAAAGAGATGGCCGAAATTGTGAAGAATATGACTAAAGCGGTTAAGAAAATTAAACCCAACGACAGTATCTTGCTGATAACGACCACGCCAGACGAGGGAATTAGGCGGTCTTCTATGAATTTGCCCAGAGTTAATATCGCGGAGGCAAGGAACATAAATGCCCTTGACTTACTGTCATTCAAATATGCGGTTATTTTGAAAGATGCGGTTGCTGTAATTGCTCAAAACTTAAAACGGTAACAGACGTTGATGATTAAATTATTTGGCAAAAAAAGAAAAGAAGATAAAACGACAAAGGCGGACAAAGATTTAACTATGCCCGAAACAGTGGCAGAAAAGCGGCCGGTTTTGGTGATTGACAGCTCCAAGGGCTCTCGGGCTCTCGGGGTCATAAAAGGGATTTATCTTAGCGAAAAGGCCACATTGCTTTCCGGCTATAATCAATATATTTTCAAAACTTTTGCGAATACCAATAAAAGCGAAGCAGGCAAAATGATAGAAAAACTTTTTAATGTAAAGGTAAAAGCGGTTAAAATATTAAACATGCCGCAAAAAAGAAAAGATGTCGGAAAACACTCCGGCTTCCGTGCTGGTTTTAAAAAGGCCGTGGTTGTTCTTGAAAAGGGGTATACGATAGAACAAGCCAAACCGTAAACAATTTTCAATTTCCATGTATCAATTTTCATTGAATTTTCAATGTTACATTGACTCATTGGAAATTGTCCCGGTATCTACTGGTTATAATCAGAAGAAATCGAGGACTCTCGATAACGAAGTTACCGGAGTAAATTGATAACTGGAAATTTGTATGAAGCAATATAATCCCACAACTCCGTCCAGAAGGCATATGCAAGGATATGATTTTACCCAACTAAACAAAACGGGTGCTTTCAAGCCGCTTAAAAAGGGCTTCACCCGAGCCGTGGGCAGGAATAATACGGGCAGAATTACCAGCTTTCACCGTGGCGGCGGAGTTAAACGCTTATATCGTGGAGTTGATTTTAAACAGGATAAGTTGAACATAGTGGGAAAGGTCATTTCTGTGGAGTATGACCCTAACCGTACATCGCGCATTGCACTTTTGGTGTATGTTGACGGAGAAAAGCGTTATATATTGGCTCCGCAGGATCTTAAGGTTGGTGACAAAATAGTTACGGCAGAAAAAACTGAGATTAAACCGGGGAACCGTATGAAACTTAAGAACATACCCCAAGGAACTCAAGTACACAACGTTGAGTTGTTTCCTGACCAAGGCGGGAAAATAGTTCGGTCAGCCGGCAGTGCCGCATTAGTTCTTGCCAGCGAGGGGGGTTATGTGCAGTTGGTAATGCCGTCTTCTGAAGTCAGGGTTATTTCCGGAGAGAGCTTTGCTTCTATTGGCCAGCTTTCAAATGCCGAGCACAATCTTATAAATCTTGGTAAAGCCGGACGTTCAAGATGGCTTGGACGTCGTCCAAAGGTCAGAGGCACTGCCATGAATCCGGTTGATCATCCGTATGGCGGAGGCGAAGGCAGGCAGGGGCGGGGCACCAGAAGGCCAAAAACCAGACATGGAAAAATAACCGGCGGCAGGAAAACCAGAAATCCCAAAAAAAAATCGAATAAATTTGTTTTAAGGAGAAGGAATAGGTAACAAGAATAATAAGAATAAGCAGAATTATTAGAATTATAAGGTGCGGCCTGATAATTCCAATAATTCTAAATTCTGATAATTCTAAGTCATGAGCAGAAGTTTAAAAAAAGGTCCATATGTAGACCAGCGATTGCTTAAGAAAATAGGCAAGCTTAGGGCTGGAGATAAGGCCGTTGTCAAAACTTGGGCCAGAGCGTCTACCATTGTTCCGGAAATGATCGGCTTTACTTTTGGGGTGCATAATGGAAGAATTCACATACCTGTTCTGGTTACCGAAGATATGGTAGGACACAAGCTTGGCGAATTTTCTTTGACAAAGAAGTTTACCCGGCATGGGGGTCGTATGCAACGTGAGATGGAAGCGGCTCAAAAGCAAAAAGAGATAGAAGCCGCCCAAGCCGTAAAAGTGGCAACGACGACGCCGGAAGCAGAGAAGAAATAGCCATTAGCCATTAGAAATTGGGCAGAAAATCTCTAAATCCTAATAGCTAAGTCTTAATCACTAAAATGACTGAAGTATCCGCACAACTTAATAGAATACGATTGGCACCTCGAAAAGTTCGAGCGGTTGCCAATTTGTTAAAAGGCAAAAGTGCCGACAACGCCCTGCGCCAACTTGAATATCTCATAAAGAAACCGGCCTTGCCTCTTGCCAAACTGATAAAGTCGGCCATTGCTAATGCTGAAAACAACTTCAATATGGTTAGGGAAAATCTTTATATAAAAAGTTTTATTGTTAACGAAGGGGTGAAATTAAAGCGTTTTAAGCCTAAAGGTTTTGGGCGGGCCGCCATGATCCAGAAGAAAACCAGCTTGGTAACCTTGGTTTTAGATGAAAAAACCCCCGGTCTCAAAAGGGATAAAAAAGTTTTCCAAGAAGACAAGAAAATTTTAACCAAAGAAGAAGAGGTCCCGAAAGGTGTTGGGGAGAAAAAACCGGAGATTAAAAGAAAAATCGGACAGAGAAGTTTGATACCGGGGCTAGGGGGACTGAAGAAATTATTTAACAGAAAGACCACGGGGGGCTTATAGGATAATGTTTAATCGTTCAATCCGTTCAATCACTCACATCCGTTCTCTCGTTTTGAACAAATAAAATGATTGAACATCTTGAACAAGCTAAACCAAGCCTGACTTGGTGAAGCGATAGAACAAAATTGTTATGGGACAAAAAATTTCACCAATTTCATTAAGAATGGGAATTAACAAGGACTGGGTATCCCATTGGTTTAGCAGTCGTAAATATATTCCCTTTTTGAAAGACGAGGTTAAAATAAGAGATTTTTTCAGGGGGAAGTTGAAAAATATGGGGGTAGATCGGATTGAAACAGAACGCGGCACGGACACATTTAATATCACAATTTTTACAGCTCGTCCGGGTTTAATAATCGGCGGAGGAGGTAGCGGCGTTGAAGAATTGAAAAAAGCTATCTGCAAGTTGCTAAAAAAGAAAGTCGCGATCAGAATTGAGGTGCATGAGATTAAAACTCCCGAAGCTTCGGCGGCTGTAATGGCCGAGTCGATTGTTGATCAGATTGAAAAGCGACTTCCCTTTAGAAGGGTGATGAAACAGACGATAAGTAAAATAATGTCCAGCCGGGAAGTTAAGGGTGCCAAAATAAAAATAGGCGGACGGCTTGACGGGGCTGAAATAGCCAGAGTTGAACATTTGGAGGAAGGCAGTCTGCCATTGCAAACCTTAAGGGCTGATATAGATTTTGCCAAAGCTACGGCGCATACAACCTATGGCACCGTAGGGGTGAAAGTGTGGATTTATAAGGGGGAAGTCTTCGAATAATCTTGCCGCATTTGACATGTGGCATTTGACCAAGTGTGTCAATTGTCAATTGTCAATTGTCAATTGTTCTGTGTTGCAGCCATCGCGAGTAAAACATACTAAAGTTCACGGGGGTAGATTGAAAGAAACCACATTGCGCGGGACGACTTTAAGTTTCGGAAGCTTCGGACTTAAAGCGCTGGAAGCTTCTTGGCTAAAAGCCAGTCAGTTGGAATCAGCTCGTCGAGCCATGACTCGTTTTGTGCAGCGAGGGGGGAAAATCTGGATTAGAGTATTTCCTGACAAGCCTAGAACCGCTAAAAGTTCGGAGGTGGGAATGGGCGGCGGCCGGGGGGCGCTGTCGCATTGGGTGGTGCCGGTTGAATCAGGTAGGATACTTTTTGAGATAGATGGGTTGCCGGAGGACCAAGCTCGCGAGGCGCTGCGTTTGGGTGCCCACAAACTGCCCATTAAATGCAGGATAATTAGCCGCAACTAACTTGTTCCCGCATCAAGGGACCGATTGGCCCAGCGGCGCGGGGAGTTGACTTATGAAGAAAAATGAGTTACAAAATAAGGGCCGGAATGAACTATTGTCTTTGTTGGATGAATTAAGGGGCAAGCTTTTACAGCTTGACTTTGAACGCACAGAGAAGAGGATTAAGGATTCAAGCCAAGTTAAAAAAACAAAACAAGAAATTGCTAGAGCCCTTACGGCTATTAAATCGGCAAAATAATGATTACTGAACACAAAAAAGAAAAAAACGGGCGCATTCTCGACGGCGTTGTCGTATCTGACAAAATGACAAAAACAGTGGTAGTGGAAATTTTGCACTTGAAACAACACCCCAAGTATAAGAAATATTTCAAAGTTACCCGACGTTATAAAACGCATGATCCGGAAAGCCGGTACCATGTTGGGGACAAAGTTATAATTCAGGAAACAAGACCGATATCAAAAGATAAGAGATGGATAGTAGTAAGCAAGGCCGACTAATGTATAACATTTGACATGTGACATTTGACCGAATGAGTCAATTGTCAATTGTCAATTGTCAATTGTCAATTGCTACAGCTTCGTTCCATAGTAAATGTTGCAGACAATAGCGGCGCCAAAAAAGTCGGTGTGTTTAAGGTGTTGGGCGGTTCAAGGAAAGATTTTGCCGAGATAGGCGACACCGTGGTGGTTTCGGTCAAAGTGGCTGAGCCCAGAAAGCTTGTAAAGAAAAAGGATGTCTTGCGCGCATTAGTGGTTCGTCAGCGGAAACCCTTCAGGCGCAAAGATGGAAGTTATGTCCGTTTTGACGACAATGCGGTTGTTATTCTTGATGGCGTTGAGCCAAAAGGCGGCAGGATTTTTGGTCCGATTCCGCGTGAGATAAAAGAAAAAGGGTTTAACACGATTGCATCACTGGCGGAGGAAGTGGTCTGATGAAAGAATAATAAGAATTAACAGAATTATAAGAGTTAGCAGAAGTTGGCCAGATTACTCGCATTATTCTTATACTTCTGCTTATTCCATGAAATTAAAAAAGGGAGACAATATAATAATGTTAAGCGGAAAAGACAAAGGTAAAACCGGAACAGTGTCGGCTGTTTTGCCGAATTTAAACAAGATGGTGATTGGCGGACTTAACTTAATTAAAAAAAATGTGCGGGCGAGAAAACAAGGACAGAAAAGCCAGATAATTTCCAAAGAGAGACCGGTCAGTATATCCAGTGTAGCTCTGATGTGCAAGTCATGCGGCAAACCAACACGCGTCGGCTTTAGCATTGCGGAAAAAAGCAAAATCCGAATTTGTAAAAAATGCGGAGCCGAAGTTTGATGAGGCGACGCCCCTCATTAACCCCGCCTCATTTCTGGATGGCGGTCAGCGGATCAGATTGGTGACGGGGTGGAGCGGAAGTTGGATAACTAAATTCAAAATGCAAAAATTAAAATGTCCCGACTTCATCGAGGACTCTCGACGGAATCGGAGCAAAATTAATGTCAGTGACAATTCCGCAAGCGGAATTGTCACTTTCCCGAATTTTTAATTTTTCATTTTAAATTTTATTTCTATGGCCAGATTGCTTGAAAAATATGTGAAAACCGTAAAACCTGCCCTGCAGAAAGAGTTTGGTTTTAAAAATATAATGCAGATACCGAGGATTGAAAAGGTTGTCATTAACGTCGGGATTGGAAAAATTATCAAAGACGATAAAGCCGTTGATAAGGTTAGAAAAGATCTGGCCCTTTTATCGGGCCAAAAAACCATTGCTCGAAAAGCTAAAAAGTCAATCGCCGGTTTTAAAATAAGAGAGGGCATGGAGGTCGGCTATATGGTTACCTTGCGCGGTAAGAGGATGTATGATTTTATAGATAGGTTGATTTCAATTGCTTTGCCTCGATCAAAAGATTTTCGGGGAATTGATGCCGGAAATTTTGACGAAAGAGGCAATCTCAACATTGGCATCAAGGAGCATAACATTTTTCCGGAGATTAGTTACGAAAGCTTAAAAGATATTTTTAGTTTGCAGATTACGGTTGTAACCAAAGCCCAGAGTCGTGAACAGGCGATTGCCCTGTTGCGCGGCGTTGGGTTCCCATTACAAAAAAGTTAAATATTAAATATCAAAAATCAAAATGACAGATAAAAATTCAAAAATAAATAAAATCAGCTCGTTTGTTTTGAGATTTGATTTTTAATTTTTGAATTTGACTGAGTAAAACGAAGGAACATGCCTAAAAAATCAACAATTGCCAGATCAAACAAAAGGCCCAAATTTTCAAGCCGGATAGTGAACAGGTGTTTTATGTGTGGACGAAAAAAAGGATATTTAAGAAAATTTGGTTTATGCCGTATAGATTTTAGAGAATTAGCTAGCGCTGGCTTGCTTCCCGGAGTAACAAAATCAAGTTGGTAACATACAACCTTTGACACGTGACCCTTGACAGCAATGTCAAATGTCAATTGTCAATTGTCAATTGTCAATTGGATCCAATCGCCGACATGTTAATAAGGATAAAAAACGCGCAACTGGTTGCGAAAGACCACGTCGTTTTTCCGTTTTCTAAAATTAAATTTACCATTGCCACGCTGCTTAAAAATAACGGATATGTTTCCGAAGTTAACAAAAGAAAAAGAAAAGCCAAAAAAACAGAGCACGATTTTATTGAGATTGTTTTAAAATATTCAAATGGCTTGCCGAGGTTGCAGGGTTTTAAGTTGATAAGCAAACCCTCCCGCAGAATTTATATAAAAGCATCTCGGATAAAACCGGTACGTTCGGGATTCGGTATGGCCATTATCTCAACTTCCAAAGGAATTATGTCGTCCAAGGAAGCATGGAAAGAAAAGTTGGGAGGAGAGCACATATGCGAGGTGTGGTAAGCAAAGATAGAATAATAAGAATTAGTAGAATTATAAGAATTATCGGGACTTTAATCTAATAATTCCAATAGTTCATAGTTATGAGCAAGATCGGCAAAAAACCAATCACAATTCCGCAGGGCGTCGACATCAAAGTCGATGATTCTTCGGTTTTTGCCAAAGGTCCCAAAGGCGAGATTAGGCGTAATTTGCCAGATATGCTGACTGTTTCGGTGAGTGATGGTTTGGTAACCATAAGTCCGGTCGTTGGTGCTGGCAAGAGAAGCTCGGCAATGTGGGGTCTTTACCGGTCTTTGGTGCAGAATATGTTAACCGGCGTGGCGAGCGGATTTGAAAAAACCCTTGAATTTCAGGGCGTGGGCTATAAGGCTAATATCAAAGGCAAGGGACTTGAACTAAGTCTAGGTTATTCTCATCCGATTTTTTACCAAGCTCCGGAGGGTATAAACTTTAGTGTGGAGAAAAACAGCATTACCGTTTCCGGTGTTGATAAGGAGTTGGTCGGACAGGTGGCGGCGGATATCAGGTCCAAGCGTAAGCCCGAACCATACAAGGGCAGCGGTATCCGTTATCGCGGAGAAATTATAAAGAAAAAAGCCGGTAAGAAAGCGGTAGCGACTTCATAACGGCAAATTACAAATTACAGATTCCAAATTCCAAACAAATTCCGATGACTGAAGTTTCAGAATTAAACCATTAGAGTTGAATTTAAAAGTTATGGACATAAAGAAAAAACAATTGAATAAGGTAACGAGGCACAAGCGTGTGCGCGCTAAAATTTATGGTACACCGGGTCGGCCGCGGGTATCGGTCTTTAAAAGCAACCGGCATTTTTATGCGCAGCTGATTGACGATGTTTCGGGTAAAACATTGACGGCAATAAGCGATTTAACAATATCCAAAGCAAACAAAAAGGGCCGTAACAAGGTCAATATTGCCGGAGAACTGGGTGAATTATTGGGCAAGAAAGCGAAAGAGCTTAATATCGGCAATGTTGTTTTTGATAAGGGCAGTTTTAAATATCACGGCCGGGTAAGTATTTTTGCTGACGGATTGCGTAAATCGGGGATTAACGTATGATCTGATTTAATTGAATGGAACAAGAATTAAACAAAACTAGTATTGGGGCCGGATCGAGCGGCGGCCGCCAAACTTTCAAAAGAGGGCGGCGATTTGGCCGGGGATTTTCCGGTGGAGAGAAACGTTCCGAATATGACCAGAAAGTGTTGGATATTGCCCGAGTGGCGCGGGTGACCAAGGGTGGAAAAAGATTTAGCTTCCGTGCCACTATTGCAATTGGCGACGGCAAGGGTAGGGTAGGCGTTGGTATCGCAAAAGGAAAAGATGTTGCGCAATCCATACAAAAAGCCGCCGAACAAGCCAAAAAGAAACTTATTGCCGTAGTAACCGTGAATAATACGATTCCATATCAGGTTGAGGCCAAATACTCCAGCGCGATAGTGTTGCTAAAACCAGCCAGGGGGGGCGTTAAGGCGGGCGGACCGGTCCGTATAATTACCAAATTGGCCGGCATATCAAGTTTAACCGGCAAATTAATCAGGCGTACCAACAACAAGCTGAATATTGCTATGGCCACAATCGAAGCGTTAAAGAAATTAAGGACTCGATCCAAAAATCAAAGCACAAGCGAATGATTTTTGGTCATCGAACCTTACCCCGCACTTATCAAGGATATGCAGCTTGTTGGTTCCGTGTCAGGATGCTGTATCTAGGGTTTATCCAAATATACCCTGAATCCAGCATCTTAAACGGCTGCTGTTAAAACCCAATCCTTGATAAGTGCGGGGTGACGAGTTTTGTAAGCAGTTCGTCTGCTCGCAGACTCACAACTCCTCACTGACAAAATCATCATGCAATTACACCAATTACAACCTAATACCTCCAGACGACGGACCAAATATATCGGTCGGGGCGGAAAAAGGGGGACAACCTCGGGTAAGGGCACCAAAGGACAGCAATCACGCGCCGGCACCGGAATCAAGCCCGGTTTTCGTGGTGGCGACAATAGGATCTGGCAGCAATTTCCCAAACAGCGCGGAGCTTCTTCCAAACCGGGCAATGCGCGGCCGCATCACAAGCACCGCTTTTACCAGTTACGGCACGACAAAATGCCAATTTTAAATTTGGCTGACTTTAACCGGTTTACCGACGGCGAGGTTGTTACTCCGGCGCTTGTTTTTAGGCAGGGTTTGGTAAACAATATTGATGACGGGGTTAAGGTATTAGCTGATGGCAAGCTTGGTAAAAAATTAGTCTTTGAAGGATTTGAATTTTCCGATTCCGCCAAAGAAAAAGTGGTCAAATCAGGCTCAACCATCAAATAATGTCCAAAATCCTACAAATATTCCAGCGTCCTGACCTTCGCAAAAAGGTTCTTTATGTTCTGGCCATATTGGTGATTTTTCGTATTGTTGACAACATACCCATTCCTTCGGTAGATCCATTAAAGTTGAAGGAATTTTTTGCTCAAAATCAATTTTTCGGCTTAATCAGTGCTTTTACCGGCGGTTCCCTGTCAACTCTTTCTATCGGTATGCTTGGTTTGGGCCCATACATTACGGGTTCCATTATTATGCAGCTTTTGACGATGATTTTTCCTTCGCTGGAGCAGATGTATAAGTATGAGGGTGAAGCGGGGCGGGCAAAATTCAACCAATATTCCAGAGTACTGACCGTGCCGTTGGCGGCGCTTCAGGGTTATGGGTTTTTGACGCTGTTGGCCCGTCAAGGAATCATAGGTTCTCTTGGGACTCTTGAATGGGCGACTACAATTTTAGCGGTAATTGCGGGGAGTGTTTTCTTAATGTGGCTGGGGGAACTGATTACCGAGAAAAACGTCGGCAACGGCGTTTCCATATTGATTTTGGCGGGTATTGTGGCGCGGTTTCCCACTGATATTAAACAAGCTCTATTTACCTACAGTTCCAGCCAATTATTTACCTATGTCGGTTTTGTGGCGATTGCCTTGGCGGTGATTGTCGGCGTTATTTATATTTCAGAAGCCCAAAGGAATATTCCGATTAACTATGCCAAGAGAATTAGAGGGAACAGAGTATTTGGCGGAGTTTCCACCTATCTTCCGATGCGCGTTAACAACGCGGGGGTTATACCCATTATTTTTGCGTTGTCTATTCTTCTTTTCCCGGGCATGATCGCCAACTTTCTTTCAGGGGCAAGTGTCCCCGTTGTTTCCCAAATTGCAACCTCGGTAGCGGCTTTTCTTCAATCCCAAGTTTGGTACTCCATTTTTTACTTTATCTTGGTTTTTCTTTTCACCTACTTTTATACCGCTGTTACCTTTGACCCCAAATCAATATCTGAGAATATCCAAAAACAGGGTGGCTATATTCCCGGTATCCGGCCTGGCCCGATGACAGCCCAATTTCTCAATCATTTGCTGAATCGTGTTACGCTGGTTGGCGCTTTGTTTTTGGGTCTGATCGCGGTTATGCCAAACATTGTCCGCGGCTTTACGGGCATCACATCCTTTACGGTTGGGGGCACCTCTATTTTAATCGTTGTTTCAGTGGCGTTGGAAATTATGAAACAATTGGACGCTCAGCTTAGTATGTATCAATACTAACGCATAATAAAACCGCCTAGCCCGAAGAAGATTAGGGCTGTGGGCGGTTTTATTATGCGCGCATTCTTAGGGATTCTAAATTTTGGATTGCTTCTGCGTTACCACTGCACTTCTCGCTCGCCGTACTTTTAGTACACCTCCTCACAATGCTCAATTACGTTTCGACCTTGGTGAAGCTGGGGAGTTTTAGCGTTCCGGTGTATAATAGATGCCCTAAAATCTCAGCCAATTATGGGGTTGCATATTGAGCTATTCTATGCTGTAATGATAGATATAGAGCCTTTAAAATGCTGTGGCAAAACCAATCTGGTGGAGCCTAAATTCCATAAGGAAGCAGCAAATGTTCCGTTCAAATCCTTCCTCGGATAAGAGGAAAATGAAAATGCGCAAGGAAGCGCAAGGAGATAAGGCCATGAGTACTGAGTTTGCATCTGCCGGCTTCACTGCCGGTCAGCTCAACGCCATCGTTAAGAAGCTTGGTGGCGAAGAGAGCGGGAGACAGTTTCTCCGTGGTGGCCTGACGGTCAGTTACCAGAAGCTGGCGCAGTTTGTCGGCTTAGACGGAAAGGTCACTTTGGAGAATTTCATGAAATGTGTGACCAGCTGGCGCGAGCAAGATGGCGTCATATGTTTCAGCGTCACTTCCGATGGGACGACTGGTCCCCAGTGGGTTGAGCGTCTCAAGAAGAAAGGTTTTCAGCTCTCGAAGTGGGCCAAGGACGTTTTAAACTCAAAAGATTTCCAGCCCACAAACGGAGTTACGACCGAAATTGCGGTTCTGAAGGGGATGCTGTTTGAGGATGACGATCGTATCACCAAGAAAATCCGCGCTGAAGCCAACCGCCGCAAGTTTACCAAGCCTAATGCTGAAGTTGCTTGCCTGATACGCGAAATGTTCACGGATGAGGAGATTGAAGCCATGGGTTTGGTGTGGATTACTACCATGCACGAACCCATCAAGGATTCTGATGACGATCCGCACCTCCTCATTGTGTACCGCGACGTCAGTGGTCGCTGGTTGTACGCGTATTACGACGAGCCTGACTACTTGTGGAATCGTGACTTTGGGTTCGCATTCGTTGTCCCGCAAGTTAGTCCTCAAGACTAAGATTCTTGGAACTTTTGTTCCTTTGATCTTAGTCCTTAGCCCCATTCCGGGCCGCCAGCTGGCGGAATCGGAATGGGGCTAAAATTTTGCATTAAAATTGGTAGATGTGGATTTTGTGTATACATGCCACCGGCTACGGCTTGGGATAGCGTGGCGTTGGAAATTATGAAACAATTGGACGCTCAGCTTAGTATGCATCAATACTAACGCATAATAAAACCGCCTAGCCCGAAGAAGATTAGGTTGGATGCCCTGCTGGAAAATCAGGAGCTCATCCCCGAGTCCTGGAAGAAAGATGAGCAAGGCAACACTCGCTATATATTTTTCTGGGGCACCATCTATCGCCGCGGCTCCGGTGGCCGCCTATATGTCCGCTCTCTGTGCTTCCACGATGGCGGGTGGTTCTGGTACTGCATCTGCCTTGACTACGACTTCTGTGGCCTCTACCCGGCAGCTGTCTCCGCAAGTTGATCTGGTTTTTAGCACCTGGACTCATTGATTTTTGTCCTTGAATTCATTGGTGCTTGGCCCGCGCTTTTCGCGGGCTTTTTGCTACTCAATTTAGTCAAAAAGAAGTTCTCAACCCCGCTCTTTTTGCAAAAGGGCGGGGTCAACAGGGACTTTCCAGTACTAACCAGTGACGGGACTTTTTATTTTTAGTATTATAAATGCATGATTAACATTCCAAAAAAATGGATAGTAATCATAATCGGGCCGCCGGGCGCCGGCAAGGGCACACAGGCGGAAATGTTGGCCGATGATTTTGCGTTGTTTAATTTTGAGACGTCCAAAGTCATTGAAGAAAAAATAAAGACCGGCGATGCAAACGACCCGACTATTAAGCAGGAAAAAGATAATTTCGAATCTGGCAAATTGGTTACGCCAGAGGTTGTTGTCGGCTGGATATCGGAGAAGATAAGAGGGCTTGCTAGCGGTGGGGTGGGTATCGTTTTTAGCGGTTCACCGCGGACGGTTTATGAGGGTGAAAAAGAGATGCCAATCTTTGACGAGCTTTATGGGCGCGAGAATGTAAAAGTTTTTAACTTAGATATTGGCGAAAGTGAATCAGTTGAGCGCAATTCTCACCGCCACATCTGTAAAGCCAACCGTCACCCCATACCCAATTTACCCGAATTTAAAGATATGAAAATCTGTCCTAAGGATGGTAGTGAGCTGGAATTGCGAAGCATTGATAACCCCGAGACAATTAAAATTAGATACCAAACATATCTTGAGGAAACCAAGCCGGTTGTTGATTTGCTTGATAATATGGGATATAAGGTTATACGTGTTGGCGGCAACCAAACCATTAAATCAGTCCACGACGAAATTATGGGCCACTTAACTGGTGAGCTCGGAGATATCAACGAACACAAAGTAGCGCTGACCTGCACCCACCCCTAAACAGTGATAAACATCAAAACACAAGAAGAGATCGCCACAATGCGTGCGGGCGGTAAAATTTTGCATGCAATCTTGTCGCAAATTGAAAATGTCGTTAAGCCGGGCATGACAACGATTATGATTGATAATTTAGCACGGAAGCTTGTCACCGACAATAATGTCCAGCCGTCTTTTCTTGGTTATGGCGGTTATCCGGCGGTAATTTGCACTTCAGTTAATGACGAAGTTGTTCATGCTGTGCCGTCCGGCCGCCTGCTTAATCCGGGCGACCTGTTAAAACTTGATTTCGGGATACTTTATAAGAATTTTCATACCGATATGGCGGTAACTTTGGTTGTCGGCGGGCAATCAACCGATGACGAAAAAACACGCAAGCTAAAAAATAAATTGACAAGCGTTACCCGCGAGGCACTAGAGCGCGGTATTCGCGAGGCGCGGCTTGGCAATACCGTCGGCGATATCGGCTGGGCAATCCAGAAATTCGTGGAGCATAACCAGTTCAATGTGGCGCGGGATCTGGTCGGCCACGGTATTGGCCGTCAACTGCATGAGCTTCCGCATGTGCCGAACTTTGGCAAGGCCGGCCACGGCGACAAATTAATTGCGGGCATGACCATCGCGATTGAACCGATAGTTCTGGCGGGCAGGTGGCAGGTTAAGAATAGCCCGGACGGACACGGTTATTTGACCAAAGACGGCAGTCTCGCCGCTCACTTTGAACATACCATAGCCGTCACAAAAAATGGACCGATTATCTTGACCATATTTTAGTTTCCACAGGTTATAGACATATCTATTGACGGTAAGTAGAGGCTTTGTTATACTGCCACTGATAATGAATATCCTATATAAAATTATTAATTTAAGTGGCTAATAAGCGTCTGGGGTTTCGCGCTCAAATCATGCCGCTTAAAGCGGCGTTTATATTTTATAAAGGAGTTTGCTGGGGCATTTACAATCAATAATTGCAGCCGGTACCGGAAACAATTATTGGCGGTAAATGCAAGAATCTTGATAATTTAAGCCCGTGAGAAGTGTGGCACCGAAATGCCATCACAACCGTAGGGGTTACTTCTAAACGGGATAAAGTATGATAGCGGGTTAAGTTAATTTTAAATTTCCGTTGCGTAGCAACGGATGTGTTACTCATTTGGAAGTCGTAACCAAGCTCTTTCGTAACGAAATTTCCAGATTTCGAGTGAAGCGAGGAAAAATTTTGATGTATACTGAACGTATATGGAAAAATTTTTCCGAAGCCATAGCCGAAATACGGGAATTGCAGTAGAAAAGGTTTGGTTACGACTTCCAACTAATAAGGGCGTATGGAGGATGCCTTGACACTAAAAGGCGATGAAGGTCGTGGCGTGTCTGCGATAAGCTTCGGGGAGGCGACTAGCAGCCTTTGATCCGGAGATGACCGAATGGGAAAACCCCGCGCGGCAAACCCGCGCGAGCGCCGCTTTACAGCGAAGTTAAAAGTAAAAAATCAAAAGTCAAAATTTCAATTCAAAAGTTAAAAGTTTCAGACAATTTTTAATTTTAACTTGTAGTTTTGAATTTTGCATTTTGAATTTTGAATTCGCCGCAAAGCGGCGTGGCGTACCTGGCGAAGTGAAACATCTCAGTAGCCAGAGGAAAATAAATCAAAAAGATTTCCTTAATAGCGGCGAGCGAACGGGAAATAGCCTAAACCGTGTGGCTCACCTTTGTTGAGCCACCGCGGACTTTGCGGACTAAACGCGGAACTACGCGGACAAACTAAAAAATGTCTGCGTAAGTCGGCGTAAAGTCAGCGTTAGTCGGCGGTGACGAGCAGAGGCGAGTCACATGGGGTAATAGGGATAGGACACTTCTAGAATCTAGAAGATAGAATCCAGAAAGTAGAAAGAGGAGTAATCCAAATTCTATTTTCTGTTTTCTATTCTCTATTTTCTAGATAAAGAGTTACAAAGTTGGATGTTAGCAGAACGGCCCTGGAATGGCCGACCATAGCGGGTGACAGTCCCGTATGCGAAAATGTTCAACCTCTTGTTCTGTTACCTGAGTAGTCCGGGATAAGATTGTCCTGGGTGAATTTGCCCATACTACTGGGTAAGGCTAAATACTTTTAGTGATCGATAGTGAACCAGTACCGTGAGGGAAAGGTGAAAAGCACCCCGGTGAGGGGAGTGAAATAGTAACTGAAACCATATGCCTACAAAGAGCCGGAGCTGTGGCTCACCTTTGTTGAGCCACCGCGGACTTTGCGGACTAAACGCGGAACTACGCGGACAAACTAAAAAATGTCTGCGTAAGTCGGCGTAAAGTCAGCGTTAGTCAGCGGTGACGAGCAGAGGCGAGTCACAGTGACGGTGTGCCTATTGAAGAATGACCCAACGAGTTTATTTATACTGCGAACTTTAAGCTCTTATGGAGCGTAAGGGCAGGGAAACCGAGTGTTAATAGCGCGACTCCCGCCTAAGTTTTTGGATTTGCTTTTGCAATGTGCGTCTAGGACGCATATCCAAAAATTTAGGCGGGTAAGCAGTATGGATAAGACCCGAAACCAGACGAGCTAACCATGGCCAGGGTGAAAGCCGCCGAAAAGCGGCTGGAGGCCCGAACCGGTTTGTAGCGCAATACGATCGGATGAGCTGTGGTTAGGAGTGAAAAGCTAATCGAGTTTGGTAATAGCTGGTTCTCCCCGAAATGTCTTTAGGGACAGCCGCATATAGTAACAAAGGGGGTAGAGCACTGATTGGTTCGCCGTGCCTTTTTAGGTAGGTTTACCAAATAAACTCCGAATACCTTTGTGTAATGTATGCGAGTGAGACTACGAGGGCAAAGCTTCGTGGTCGCGAGGGAAAGAGCCCAGATCACCGCTTAAGGCCCCTAAATGTAAACTAAGTGAGAAGGAAGTGTTTTGCCTTAGACAGGTAGGAGGTTGGCTTAGAAGCAGCCATCCTTTAAAGAGTGCGTAATAGCTCACTACTCGAACCATGCACTTTCTAGAATTTGAAGTTAAGTTTGATATTCAAGAATTAATTTTTTGGAAATCTTGCGAGATTATCGAGTTTTAGAAAGTGCATGGAAGGCAAAGTGCGCCAAAAATGTAGCGGGACTAAGTTTACTGCCGAAAGCGTGGATTCGTCACGATTTATCGTGATGAGTGGTAGGGGAGCATTCCCAACGCGGGTAGTGAAGGCCGCAAGGCTTGAACTACTCCAAACTGTGAAGGTGTGCCGTGAGGCATGCTGGAGTGTTGGGAAGGGAGAATGTTGGGATGAGTAACCGCAAGACCAGTGAAAGTCTGGTCCGCCGAAAGCTCAAGGTTTCCTCCGCGATGGCAATCATCGGAGGGTTAGGCGTCCCTAAGGATAACCATGCCTATGGGCATGGGAATCTGATGGTGAGCCGGTTAATATTCCGGCCCCGCGTGCATATTCGACAGGGATGACGGGGAATAAAAGATTTCGCGTATTATTGGATTTACGCATCCCATTTTAGAACGAGAACCAGGCAAATCCGGTTCTGGCCGCAAGGCGCTTTCGTAAATGGGTTAGGACTGCCGCAAGGCAGGATGAAATTGAAGAGTCCTCCAAGAAAAGTCTCTAAGATTAGTATGTACGCGCACGTACCGCAAAACCGACACAGGTGAGCAGGTGTAAGTGCACCAAGGCGAACGGGTGATTATTGGCTAAGGAACTCGGCAAAAAAGCGGCCGTAAGTTCGCGATAAGGCCTGCCATCTTCGGATGGCCGCAGCTAAAGAACCTCTGGCGACTGTTTATCAAAAACACAACTCCGTGCTAAGCCGAAAGGCGCTGTATACGGGGTGACGCTTGTCCGGTGCCGGAACGTTAACGGTTGAACTTGTGGCTCACCCTTGTGAGCCACCGCGGACAGTCACAGACTGGACGCAGACAAACGCAGAAATTTTTCCGCGTAAGTCCGCGTTAAGTCAGTGTAAGTCAGCGGTGACGAACAGAGGCGAGTCACAGGGGAAGCCCGAAGCGCCGGTGAACGACGGCAGTAACTATAACTGTCTAAAAGTTCTGCTCATCTGAAAGCAGGTGCGTAGAAGAGCTTAGACAGTTATGTAACTAAGCTAGAGACACAAGGAAAATGTTGCTTAATTATGCGGAATGCATAATTGCTCTTAAAATATATTCGGCTATATGCTGGGAAATCTGGTGTATCGAATGCTACTTTGATATAATTGAAACAAGGCCGATATAACCCTTGTTTCTATGAAGCAAAGTAAAAATGCAATTCGTGCAGAAAACCAGCAGGAAAGACTAATTAAAATTGGTTGGATTGTGGGTTTTGTTGATGGCGAAGGATGTTTTACTGTCGGTTTTATCAAACAACCTGACAGACCCGATAGAAAAGGATATAAACTCGGTATTCAACCATATTATGAGTTTGCAGTTACCCAAGGAATTAGTAGTAAGAAGTCCCTTCTTACCCTGAAAAAATTCTTTGGTGTTGGCGAATTGTATATCAACAAGAGATATGATAATCACAAGGAACATCTTTATAGATATACCGTTAGAAGAAGAGAACATATTTCAAATATAATTATTCCCTTCTTTGAAAAGTATCAACTTCAAACTCAAAAAAGAAAAAACTTCGAGATCTTTGCGCAATGCATGAAAATGATAGAACAGAAGATGCATTTACAAAGAGAAGGGCTGATCAAAATTATACAGCTCACAGAAAACATGAACCATAAACGAAGAAAAGATAATTTAATTAGAATCCTCAGAAACCAAACGCCGAAGCTTGCGATTTCTAAAATGAAACCGTGGGTAAGATAGAGTTCGGACCGCATGGCGACATGTGGAAATTCCTAGCGAAATACCTTGTGGGGTAAGTTCCCACGCGCATGAATAGCGCAACGACTGGAGGACTGTCTCAGCCAATAGCCCGGTGAAAATGCAATGTCAGTAAAGATGCTGACTACCCGCACCAAGACGGAAAGACCCCGGAAGCTTTACTGTAGCTTGGTATTGGTCTATGAGTTTTACTGCGTAGCGTAGTGGGTAGGATTTGAAGTCCCGATTTCGGTTGGGATAGATCCGCCGATGAAACACCCATCTTTAAGACTTATAGCTCTAACTGGTAAAGCCCTAGAAGGAGAAAATATGCAAAAATTTTTTGAAAAAGGATCTCAAGAAAACTATATGATTATGAGACAAATGCTCAAACGAGAAGATTGGAAACAAAGTTGGAAAGAAAATGGCATTGATTTAAGTGAAGAAAGTGTTGAAAGAGATTTTCAGATTGCAAAGCAATGGTTCTTAAAACATCCAACTTTTATTGATCCTGGCATTCAACATCTCATTAGGTGAGCTTAACTCACCTCTTTCTAGGGCTTTATCAAGACAGTGCCTGGCGGGCAGTTTTGGTGGGGCACTAGCCTCCTAAAGAGTAATGGAGGCGTTCATTAAGGTTGGCTAGCTGCGGATGGAAATCGCAGCGATAGTGTAAAGGCATAAGCCAGCTTAACTGCAAGGCGGACGTGCCGCGCAGATGCGAAAGCAGGACCTAGTGAACCGACGCTGGCTCGTAGGAGCGGCGAAGATCAACGAATAAAAGCTACTCCGGGGATAACAGGCTGGTACCATCCGAGCGTTCACAGCGACGATGGTGTTCGGCACCTCGATGTCGGCTCGCCCTATCCTGGCGGTGAAGAAGCTGCCAAGGGTTAGGCTGTTCGCCTATTAAAAGGGTACGCGAGCTGGGTTCAAACCGTTAAGGAGCAAAATCAAAAATAAAAAATCAAAAATCAAAATTTAGGTTTCGCCAAGGGCGATTCAATAATTTTTAGATTTGAGATTTGTATTTTGAATTTGGCTTTTTGACTGTTTGAATCCGAGGTTTTGACATCACATACGGCGCTATATTGTAGTAATGCATTATAGATTCGTCAACTTATATCGGTGGAATCCTAATTCCGATGATTCGGAGTTCGCTCAAGAGAGCGGATAAATTCATACCTGGATTATTGGGACAATACCGAGGGAAAAACGTTTTTGGTTATATCTTAGAAAGATGAGGAGAAATCAATGCAAAAAGCCCGTTTCAAACTGGCCCATTGACCGGAGAAAAAACAGAGGAATTACTGGGGAAAATACATGATATCTACTCTGTAATGGATAATTATTCTCGTTTGATTGCCAGAGGCAAGCCTGATTATATCGACACGGTTTCATGGCAAATGACACTCTGTCGTTATCAGCGGCTTAAAACTCTGGTCAAAGATTTGCAGAATAGTTGTCTTTCTTAGGCGAGTTATCTCGCCTCTTTCTAAGATATAATCAAATAATAACGTTACCCGTAGAGACTGAATGTTGACCATCCATTTTGGTGGATGAAGTTACGGTCCAATGCACGAAGCAATTCGTGGAAACCCTCCTGCGCTCTGATGAGCTAAGGACGGGCTAGCATGCGTGAGACAGGTTGGTCCATATCTGGTGTGGGCGTTCATACTTGAGGGGGGTTGTCCTTAGTAAAGTAATTGCTACTTTACGGAGCAATCCGTAATGACAATTCGGCTAATAACGGTGGATGCTCTTGTTTGCTATGCTATTCGGTCCGAAATGCATAGATTAAAACGGGCAAGAGTTAATACCGTGGGAAGTCTTCGCCACAGGCGAATGACCCCGTAACGACTTATCGAGCTGTACTCGATGGATAGCTAGTGAGGAGATAATGTCAAAGATTGGCTATAATACGCCGACTTCCACTAAAAAATGGAAGAAGATATAGTCTGCACCCTTAGTGATAAGGGATGATTGTTTCTAGATTCTAAATTCTAGTTTCTAGATTCTAATTTGTGACGAGAGGACCGGGATGAACGAACCTCTGGTCTGCCAGCTGTCCTGCCAAGGGCATCGCTGGGTAGCTATGTTCGGTTCTGATAAGCGCTGAAAGCATATAAGCACGAAGCAGGCCCCAAGATAAGGTATGTGGACCGCAAGGTCCGGTGATTCGTGGCAGACTACCACGTTGATAGGGCTCAGGTGTAAGCACAGTAATGTGTTCAGCCGAGAGCTACTAATAAATCATAAACAAAGAGCGACACAGCGTTGCTCGCAACGGAAATTTAAAATTTGGTTCGTTATCATACTTAAGCGACAGAATTGCGGATAGTGTAAAGGAGTTATACCGAGAGTGCTCCACCTGATACCATCCCGAACTCAGAAGTGAAATCTCTCATGGCCCATGATAGTCGGGATTACCCGGCGAAAGTAGGTAACTCCTCTACACTATTCACAATTACAAAAGCCGGGAAATATTCCCGGCTTTTGTAATCCCCGGATATTGTTTATAATTATAGCTTATGGACAGAATTGCCAAGCAAATTATTATCGCGTTGATTGTTTTGGCTCTATTAAGCGGGGTTGGTTTTGGTATTTATTATTTTTCAAGCGCAAGGCCGACTTGTGATGACGGGGTTCAAAACGGCAAAGAGGAGGGGATAGATTGCGGATTAACTGCCTGCGGAGCTGCTTGTATAAACATCCTACCTCTTCAGGTAACGGTTTCCAAACTATTGCCGGCGGGCCAAAATGACTATGATTTTGTTTTTCAGGTTAACAACCCCAGTCCCGGTTACGGAACTCCGTTTGCTGAATATGAGCTGTCGCTGATCGGGGCGAGCGGGTCGGAAATTGATAAAATAAAAGGATCGTTTTATATATTACCGGGACAGACCAAGTATGTTGCCTTGTCATTTAAAATGGCGGAAGAAATAAGCGCGGTTAATGTTAAGGTATCAAGCGTTGATTGGCAGAAACTGACGCTTGGAGGCGAAACGCAATTTATTCTCAAAAGACAACAGTACCGGAATTTGGTTAATATGTCCGGAGCAACTTCCGAGGAGGATTTAATTTTTGAGCAGGAACTGTTAAGTGAAGAACCGATTTCGGAGGGATTGGATATTGAACCTTCTGCCGCCGGAGCGCAGACAATTTACAGTGAATTTGACGGGATACTTTTTAACAATTCCGATTTTGATTTTGACAGGGTTGATGTGGCGGTTGTATTATTTGACGATTCCGATAATATAGTCGGTATAAACCGGACGACTATTAACCGTTTTCTTTCGCAAACTGACCGGTATTTCAGGACGCGCTGGCCGTTTGAGATTGACGAGTCGGTTTTCCGCGCTGATGTTGAAGCTACTACCAATCTGTTTGAGAACGAAAATTTTATAAGAACTCATGGCGGATCTCAAGAGAAATTTCAGAAGTATTATTAGAATACCGGAGCGATACCTCCGGGAAATTGACGTTCCATTATTTGTGGCAGTTCTGTCTATTGTTCTGTTTGGTATTTTTAATATTGCCGGTATTGCCGGACCGAACAGCGACATTGTCCAAAAACAAATTATTCTCATAGCCATCGGGATTGCCTTGATGGTTTTATTGTCCGTTTTCAACTATCGTTACCTTAGGGATTATTCTTTTTTCGTGATGCTGTTTTATCTGCTGGCTCTGGGGTTGCTTACTATGACCTTTTTCTCGCACACGGTGCGTGGCATAAAGGCGTGGATTTTTGTAGGGGATTACGCCTTTGAACCGTCGGAGCTGGCCAAACTGGCGCTGATAATAGTGCTGGCGAAATATTTTTCACAAAGGCATATTTATATCCGGCAGATGACGCACATCATCAGTTCCGGTTTTTATTTTATCTTGCCAACGATCCTTATTTTACTGCAACCTGATTTGGGGTCAGCTCTCATTCTTAGCATTATCTGGTTTGGCATATTGGTGATTTCCGGCATTAACAAAAAACAAATCCTCCTCCTTCTTTTGCTCGGTGCGTCAATAAGCGGAGCGGCGTGGGTTTATGCTCTTCAGCCCTATCAAAAAGCCCGCGTGATTTCTTTTATTAATCCGCTTCAGGACCCGAAAGGAACCGGCTATAATTTAATTCAGTCTAAAATAGCCATTGGTTCGGGGCATATCTGGGGCAACGGGTGGGGCCGTGGTTCACAGGCGCGCATGGGGTTTTTACCGGAGTCATATAACGACTTTGTTTTTGCGGCGACGGTTGAACAGTTTGGTTTTGCCGGAGCTCTTGGAGTATTGTCAGCAATGCTTTATATTTTGTACAGGATTTTAAAGATAGGTCTTGAGGCAACCACTAATTTTGGCAAACTCTTTTCGGTCGGGATGATTATTTTTATTTTCAGCCATATTTTTATAAACATGGCCGCCAACGTAGGGCTTCTGCCGATTACCGGCTTACCTCTGCCATTTTTAAGTTATGGGGGGAGTAATCTGGTTTCAATTATGATGGGGGTGGGCATCACCCAATCCATAAAGAAGTTCGGGTAACAGAACTCTTTTGCTTAGAGCATGACTTATAATGATTCTTGTAATTAAAATTCAGAGACAGAGTGTCACTCTGCGGCTTAAAGATGGTCCGAAATCGGTAGGTGAAACAACCTTGACGATTAACCGGGGTTTTGATACAGTGTTGATAACTGCCCTTGACAAATTATTGCGAAGGAATAAACTGAAGAAACTGTTTCTAAATAGGGTACATATCCTTGGCAAAATGAAGCCGGAAGCGGTTTTGGGGAGGGTACTTACCGTCTTTGCGGAAGCTCTCAATTTGTAGTTGCAAGATTGCTCGGCTCGCCTAAAAAGATTTGGAGGGCCGGGCAATCTAACAATTCCGGGGCGGTTTGAGGGAGGTAGTTTTGCCCCCAAAAGGATTTTGGCTAAATCCAGAGAAAACTAAATAAAAAGAATCAAGCAGGCATATCACCCGTCTATGTTTTTTGTGGCCGTTAATTCGTCGTAACTTATTTTAATTAATGAGAAAATTATTTTCTAAATATCCGGCCGATACTTCCGATATACCGAATTTAGTTCAGGTTCAACTTGACTCCTATAATTGGTTTTTGGATATTGGGCTAAAAGAACTTTTGAAGGAAGTTTCGCCGATCGAGGACTGGACGGGCAAAGAGTTTGAACTTCGCTTTTTGGATTATAAACTTGACGAGCCGAAGTATAAAGAAAGGGTTGCTTTGGAAAAAAACATCTCTCACGAGGTGCCACTTAAAGTAAAAGTTTCACTGAAAAATAAACGGACCGGCCAAGAAAAGGAGCAAGAGCTTTTTCTCTCCGATTTTCCTCTGATGACTCCTCGCGGCACCTTTATCATTAACGGTGTTGAGAGGGTGGTAATTTCCCAACTTATACGCAGTCCGGGGGCATTTTTTACGCTTTCAAGGTCAAGCCGTTTTAATAAATATTTTGGTGCCAAACTTATCCCGTCGCGTGGAGCCTGGCTTGAATTTGAAACTGAATCTAGCGGAGCAATATCTGTCCGCATAGACAGAAAAAGAAAAATAGCCGCAACGGCATTACTGCGGGCTTTTGGCATTGCTGACGACGAAAAGATCAAAAAATTGTTTGAAGATGTTGATACTCATCCTGATACAAAATATATACTGTCAACCATTCTTCAGGACCCGTCTTCAAGTGAATCCGAGGGTTTGATCGAGCTGTATAAGCGCATCCGTCCGGGGGATCCGGCAACTCCGGATAATGCCAAGCAGATGGTGCACAACATGTTCTTTAATTCGTCCCGTTACGACCTTTCCAAGGTGGGACGCTTTAGGATTAACAAAAGATTCAACCAGAACCTAGATTTAGATAAAGACGAGTCGCGCGTTTTGAGAGCCGAGGACATCGTTTTAATTTTGAAAGAAATCATCCGGCTGAATAATGATCCCAGAGTCCTGCCTGACAATATCGATCACTTGTCCAACCGTCGCGTAAAAACGATGGGCGAACTGCTGCAGGACAGATTAAGAGTAGCTTTTGCCCGTATGGAAAGGATTATTAAGGACAGGATGAGTACTTCTGATATCGCCACGGTACTGCCCTCACAGCTTATCAATCCGCGGCCATTCGTTGCGGCATTGAAAGAATTTTTTGCTTCCGGCCAATTGTCGCAATTTATGGATCAGGAAAACCCTCTCTCCGAACTTCAGCACAAAAGAAGGCTTTCAGCTCTTGGGCCGGGCGGTTTGACCAAAGAGCGGGCTAGTTTTGAGGTTCGCGACGTTCACCCCTCGCACTATGGAAGAATTTGTCCTATTGCTACCCCGGAAGGTCCCAATATCGGTTTAGTCGGACATTTATCGCTATACGCCAAGATTTCAGATCTTGGTTTTATCCTGACCCCGTATCGGAAAGTTGTTAACAAAAAAGTTACCGGCCAGATCGTTTATATGGATGCCGCCGAAGAAGAACGGCACATTATTGCTCAAGCCACCGGCCAAGTGGACAAGAACGGACATCTTTTGGGCGACAAGATAATCGTTCGCATTAACGGTGAACCGAGCATTGTTGATCCGGAGGAAGTTGACTATTTGGACATATCTCCGCGACAACAGTTTTCGGCTGCCACTGCCTTAATCCCATTTTTGGAGCACGACGATGCCAACCGTGCTTTGATGGGTACGAACATGCAAAGACAGGCCGTGCCGTTGATAAATCCGGAAGCTCCTTATGTTGGAACGGGGCTTGAAGCTAAACTGGCGGCTGACTCCGGCGTGGTTGTTTTGGCTCCGGAAGCGGGGACGATAAAAGAAGTTGACGGCAGGCACATTGTTTTAGAATCCGACAAAGAGCGTAAATACGAATATGACTTGCTTAAGTTTGCCAGGTCCAACGCTTTTACTTGTTTTAATCAAAGACCATTGGTAAAACGCGGTGAAAAAGTAAAGAAGGGTCAACCCTTAGCTGACGGACCATCTACGGATAAAGGAGAACTGGCCCTCGGACGCAACCTAGTGGTTGCCTACATGTCTTTTGATGGCGCTAATTACGAAGATGCCATTGTACTCTCGGAGAAATTAATAAAAGAAGACATTTTTTCGTCTATTCACATTGAAGATTATATTTGTGATGTCAGAGAAACAAAACTTGGTCCGGAACTGACTACATATGATATTCCGAATGTGGCCATGGAAAGATTGGGCGATCTTGATTCTGACGGAATAGTCCGAGTTGGCGCTGAAGTCCGGTCGCAGGATATTCTAGTCGGCAAAATTTCTCCCAAAGGCGAGAGTGACCTTACCGCGGAAGAACGTTTACTGCACGCTATTTTTGGCGAGAAGTCGCGGGATGTTAAGGACACCTCTTTAAGGCTGGATTATGGCAAACAGGGACGAGTTGTCGGAGTTAAGATTTTCTCGCGCGATGAGGGCGACCGCTTGGATACCGGTGTTATTAAAAGAATCCAGGTTTCCATTGCTCAACTTAGAAAAGTTCAGGTGGGCGATAAACTGGCCGGCAGACACGGCAACAAAGGCGTTACTTCCACCATTCTTCCGGAAGAAGATATGCCTTTTCTCGAAGACGGTACGCCCGTTGATATCATATTAAGTCCCTTAGGCATTATTTCCCGCATGAATATCGGGCAAGTGTTAGAATCGCATCTTGGATTAGCCGCTAAAAAACTCGGTTACCATGTCGCTACTCCGGCCATGGCTGGACCCAGCGAGGAAAATATTATGGAGGAGTTGCAGAAGGCCGGTTATTCAACAGATGGGAAGATGACTCTTTATGACGGCAGAACAGGAAGACCCTATGCCCAGAAAGTTCATGTCGGAGTTACTTATTTTATGAAGCTTATTCACATGGTTGAAGACAAAATACACATGAGATCCATTGGCCCCTATTCTTTGATTACGCAGCAACCGCTTGGAGGCAAGGCCCAGTTTGGCGGACAGAGATTTGGAGAAATGGAAGTTTGGGCGCTTGAGGGTTATGGCGCGGCCAATACTCTTCAGGAAATGCTGACCATCAAATCCGACGATGTCTTGGGACGGGCAAAAACTTACGAATCAATTGTTAACGGTGAAGAGATAAGAGCTCCGCATTTGCCCGAGTCGTTTAAGGTGCTGGTGTCGGAAATCAAGGGGCTGGGATTGAATGTGGAGCTGATAGAGAAATAGACAAACAATTGACATTTGACATGTAACATTTGACCTTAGGCGGTCACATGTCGCAGGTCAAATGTTACATGTCAAGGTGGATTTATTCAGTATAAAACTTAAAGTTGCTTCCCCCGAAGATATTTTGTCATGGTCGTATGGCGAGGTTACCAAGCCGGAGACTATCAACTACCGCACTCAAAAGGCCGAACGGGAAGGTCTTTTCTCCGAAGCCATTTTCGGTCCGGTTAAGGATTGGGAATGTTATTGCGGCAAATATAAGCGTATCCGCTATAAGGGTATTATCTGCGATCGTTGCGGTGTTGAGGTTACCCGCTCAATCGTCAGGCGCGAGCGCATGGGCTATATTAAGCTGGCAACACCGGTGGCTCATATTTGGTTTTTGCGGGGCGTCCCTTCAAAAATTGCCAATGTTTTGGGAGTATCCTTGCCGGACCTTGAAAGGGTGATTTACTTCGCCAGTTATATTGTTACCAGTGTTAATGAGGAATTGAAAGTTGAGGCGATGAAAAGGATTGAATCGGAATTTAGGTCTAAGCTTAAAAATGCCAAAAGCGACGAAGAGTCGGAAAATCTGAAAGAACTCAAAGACCGCGAAAGGAACAACCTGAAAACCCTGAAAAAATACCAGATCATATCAGAATTGGATTTCCGCGATCTTTCCCTTAAATATGGAGAAGCGTTTGATGTTGGTATCGGCGCCGAAGCTGTCAGGAAGCTTTTGGAAGAAATTGATTTGCCGGAATTGATCGTTCAACTTGAGAGAGAAAGCAAAAATATAACCAATCCGGTGGAACAGAAAAAATTAGTCAGGCGCGTTAAGCTTTTAAAAGGTATGCTTAAAGCCAAAATCAGACCCGAATGGATGATTATAACGGTTCTTCCGGTGATACCGCCGGCCATCCGGCCTATGGTTCCGCTTGACGGGGGCCGCTATGCCACCTCTGACGTAAACGATCTGTATCGCCGGGTCATTAACCGCAACAATCGCCTGAAACATCTTCTGGAACTTAAGGCCCCGGAGGTAATCGTTAAAAACGAGAAAAGGATGCTTCAGGAGGCGGTGGACGCACTGATAGACAATTCAATGCGCAAGGGCCAGGTTACTACGGCCGCTTCCACGGGGCAGAAACGCGCCCTCAAGTCTTTGGCCGACCTGCTTAAGGGCAAACAGGGCCGGTTTAGGCAAAATTTGCTTGGAAAACGCGTAGATTATTCCGGCCGTAGCGTAATCGTAATAGGTCCGCAACTGGACATTGACGAATGCGGTTTGCCCAAGCACATGGCGCTGGAACTGTTTAAGCCCTTTGTTATCAGCATTTTAATTAAGAAAGGATTGGCTCACAATATAAAATCTGCCGGCCGTTTGATCGAGCAGGAAACTCCTGATGTTTGGCAGGCGCTGGAAGAAGCAATTCAAAAAAAACTGGTTTTGTTGAACCGTGCTCCGACATTGCACCGTCTTTCAGTTCAGGCGTTTAAACCGATGCTTATCGAGGGTAAGGCTATTAGAATTCCGGCTCTACCGACTTTGGCCTTTAATGCCGACTTTGATGGTGACCAGATGGCTGTCCATTTGCCACTGACCGACGAAGCTCAAAAAGAAGCTGAAAATTTGATGCGAGCCAGTCACGGTATTTTAAAACCGGCAACCGGCGACCCGGTCGCGGTTCCCAAAAAAGACATTACGGTGGGTTGTTATTATCTATTGAGTCTTAAGGCGGGCGCCAAGGGAGAAAACAAGATTTTTTCTTCTTTTGATGAGGCCTCCTTGGCTTTTGAGAATGACATTATTGACCTTAGGGCCAAAATAAAAGCCCCATCTCCTGAAGACGGTAAATTGATTGAGACAAGTATGGGGCGGATTATCTTCAATCAGGCTTTGCCTAATGGTTACAAGTTTGTTAATCGTGCTTTGACCAGAAACGACTTTAAAGCTCTGGAGGGGGACATTTGGGATACATTTGGCGAGGCGATAACCGTTAAATTTTTAAACGAAGCAGTTAGATTAAGTTTCAAATATGCCACTTATTCCGGACTTTCGTGGGGCATGAACGACCTCACCACACCCAAAGGAAAAGCGCAGGTAATTGCTGAAGCTGACAAGATTATAGCGCAAAACAGGAGACTTTATGAGGACGGTCTTTTAACCGAGCATGAAAGAAAAACAAAGGCTTTTGAAACTTGGGAAGCGGCCAAAAAGAAAGTTTCTGTTTTAGTTGAACAAGAGCTTCATAGTGAAGATCCGGCTTACATGCTGGTGACCTCCAAGGCGGGAGCCAGTTTGAGTACTTTGGTTCAGTTGATGGGTATGCGCGGAAATTTTGCCAATCCTTCGGGCGAGCTGATTGAGTTGCCGGTAAAGAATTCTCTCAAAGAAGGAGTGGAGCCGATGGAGTACTTTATTTCCACTCACGGCGCCAGGAAAGGTTTGGTTGATATTGCCTTAAGAACCGCCACCGCCGGATATTTGACCCGCCGGTTGGTTGACGTTGCTCAGGATGTTGTTATCCGCGAGGAAGATTGTAAAGATAAAACGGGCTACACGCTCTATGCGGAAGATTCTAAGTTCAACGGAGAATTGCTGGGCAAAAGGGTAAGGGGGAGGATTGCCATAGAAGATATCGAGGATAAAGAAGGCGGTGTTATCGTTAAAAAAGGCAAAATAATAGACAAAGAAGCGGTTAAAAAAATAGATGAATTGAAGCTGGAAAAAATAAAAATCCGTTCAATTATCAAATGCAAAGCCGTCAACGGCATCTGTCGGATGTGTTACGGTTATGATTTGTCTAAGAATACTTTGGTCGGTATGGGCGAGGCGGTCGGTATTGTTACAGCTCAAGCTATCGGTGAGCCGGGCACCCAGCTGACCATGCGCACCTTCCATACCGGCGGTGTTGCCGGTGGAGCCGACATCACTATGGGTTTGCCGCGTGTTGAAGAAATATTTGAAGCCAGGCCGCCTCAATTCAAGGCTTTGGTGGCGGATGTTGACGGTAAGGTTTTAGCTATTGAGGAGCGCGGCAAACAGAAGTTTATTGTCGTAGAAACGGTAGAGACCGGTCAAGGCGAAGGTTCCAGCAAAGCTGGAGTCGCCTCAGAGAAACGGGAATACGCGGTTACGCCGAATACGGTGGTTGCCGTAGGCGCTGGAGATTTGATATCCAAAGGCCAGCAGTTAAGCGAAGGCCATGTTGATTTTAAAGAATTATTTGCCACCACTAGCGACATTGACTTGGTAGCCCGTTATATTGTTCGGGAAGTCCAGAGCATTTATTTCCCGACCGGCGACAGTATTAATGATAAGCACATTGAACTAATCGTCCGCCAGATGTTCTCGCGGGTTAGGGTTTTAGATGCCGGCGATACCGATCTCTTAGATGGCGATATGGTAGACAAAAAACGTTTATGGTTAGAAAATGAAATTGCGCGCAAGGCCGGAAAACGAGAAGCAACCCATGAACAATTACTGCTGGGCATAACTAAAGTATCATTAACTACGGATAGTTTTCTTTCTGCCGCATCTTTCCAGGAAACTGCCCGTGTCCTCATAGATAGTGCCGTTGCCGGCAAAGAGGATTTCCTTAAGGGCCTCAAAGAAAATGTCATCATCGGTCGGCTCATTCCGGCCGGCACGGGGTTTATTAAAAAAGGGGAAGCTCAAGAATAGCCGCTCGAAGAAAAAAAGGGGTCAGGCCCCTTTTCTTTTATTAATACCTATTCAGAAAACCCGCCACGCAGTGAGCGTCGTCAGCTATGAAGCGAACGGAGTGGCGGGAGAATGAGTCTAGCATCCGCCCATGGCGGATGCTAGACTGGTCTCATGAGAGTTCGAAAGCTTAACCATTCAGTCTATCAACTCCAATATCACATTGTCTGGGGCACGAAGTATCGCATGAAATTCCTGATTCCAGCCGTCAAAAAAGAGTTCTTGCACATACTCTACGAAACCGTAAAGAAATACCCCGCACTCCACGTGTATGCGGTGAATACCGACAGAGACCATATCCACCTGCAACTTGAAGCGCCACCGAGTATCACCATTGCGTCAGTGGTTCAAAAACTGAAAGCAGTCTCAAGCTTTTATTTACGTAAGCGCTTCAAGTTCATTCGTGAACGATATCTTGAGAAGGAGGGTATCTGGAGTGTGGGGTATTTCGTATCTTCGATCGGCCTGAACGAAGCTCAAATCGGCAAATACATTGCATGGCAAGGCAAACAGGAAGTGCCCCAGACAATCAAGGCAATACCATACTCACGGCAGACAAAACTCGAACTCTCATGACAACCCCGAAAGGAAACCCCGCACGCAACGAAGTGGAGTGCGGGGAGGAGGTCATTGGGAATAATTTGCCTTAATATTATCCATAGGACTTGTCCGGAAAATTCTCGGGAAAAAACTTCTAAGAGCCGTCGGAACTTTCCAAAACACTGAACCGTCTCTGAAGCTTTTGATAAGCTGTCTTTTCAAATATTTTGGATTGCCATAGAAATCACGGTAGAATTTTCTATACCATTTCATAAGAACTTGGGGAATCAGTTCCGGATTGGGATGACGATACAAGCCCGCCGCTTTATGAATGTTATAGTGGTCCCATCTTTCAGACACAATGTAACCCTTTCTCTTCCAGCGAGCATAGGCCTGCGTATCGGGAAAAGGCGTATAGACAGTCACCTTTGCGTAATCCGGCATAAGAATTTTGGCAAAATCTATCGTTCTTTGCATGGATGCAAGAGTTTCTTTTTCAGCTCCAAAGATAAAGAAGCCGACTACTTCTATGCCCACTTCCCTGAAAAGCTCCATAACAGACAGGCTTTTCTCCATATTCAAAGATTTTTTCATTGAATCCAAAGTATCCTGGTCGCCACTTTCAAACCCTGCTCCGGTTTGGTAAAGCCCCGCCTTTTTAAATAGTTCAAGGAATTTTTTAGTACACCGGTCGGCTCGGACGCCATTGCCAAGATTTATGTCAAAATGCAAACCGGTGCTAAGCATCTTTTCGGCAATAATTTCACCGCGCCTGACATCGGTCAAAAACTGGTCATCAATAATTCTCAACTCCCTAATCCCAAACCGCTTATAATATTTAAGTTCTTCTATAACGCGATCAGGACTTAAGACCCGATATTCGTCTTCAGCAGAACAGAAATCGCAAGAGAATGGGCAACCCCGGCTTGTTTCAAATTGGATGAAGGGGTGGCTCTTAACAATTATCCTAGGATTGTGATAACGCCGAATGTCATAAAGTTCCAAATCCTGAAACGGCAAACTGTTAAGTTGGGACGTTGTCATCAATGGTCTAGGCAAACTTGTTTCAACACACGGATCGACTGAAATTACCGCTCCCTGCTGAACAAAATAAGGCTCGCCCCCCGCAGTAATTCTGTTTACTATTTCGTCAACTGTTATTGTCATCCAGCGCTGCTCATCCTTCCGGTATGCGATACCTCGAATTTCCTTATACGGTTTGCCTTGGCAAATTTCCCCAAGCGTTAATTCGCCTTCGCCTAGGACAACCACATCACACATTGAGTCAGTCAAACTTTCTTTATATAACGCCGTAGCGTGCACTCCGCCGTGAACCACGACTACCTCCGGACCCAATATTTGCTTGGCAATGATGCCGATCAGTTTTGCCTCGTAGTAAATGGGCGTCGTTACGGTACAACAGATAAATTTAGGCCTTTCAGCCAACAAAAATCGGATAAACTCCTTCCAGCAATTAGCATCCCGCGTATCGCGGACTCCCATGTCAAAAACTGTAGTTGCAAAATTAATCTTTTTCAGCCAAGCCGAAAGCCACAGAAAAGCTTGTATCGGATAAACTTGGGTCGCAGAATTAATCCTTGTTCCCGTATATGCCCTAAACATGCTCGGCTGAACGACAAACGCAATTTTGTTTTCATTGAGAGTCCCCAAACGGCTTTCAGCCTTAACAGGTTTGAAATTTAGCGGAATTGACGATTCGGTTAGTTCTGACATCTGTTACCTCCGATTTAAAAGAGCTGAGCATATAGAATACTAAAAATTCCAAATAAGTAAAGACCAAAAAAGGGTTATCTCAATTTAACCCTTATGTTTTTAAAATGGATCTGCCAAAAGAGCGCGGCCAGAGTTCCCAGAACCTCATATACACTTCTAATTTTAAACGATGCCGAAGCTGTCGTTGGTTTAATTTTCATCGGCACTTCTTTGCAGTTAACACCGGATTTAGCAAGGTAGATGATAATTTCCGCCATGTAGGCAAAACTATCCGAAGACATCGGGACGGCTTGCAATAGACTTCTAGGATATATGCATATGCCATTGTAATATCTGAATTTCAAACCGAACAGCAGATTGCAAAATTCGGTAAAGCATCTGGAAACAAATCTCCTTTTCCATTTTCTGACTTCTTTGTTGTCCGTATAGCTGATAACCATTCCGTTTTCGCCCAGATGGCTAAGAATATTGGCCAAGGAATCTTCGTCGGTTTCATCGTCGCCAGGAACCCAAGTCACATAATCCTTTTGAGCCGCTTTTGCGCCTTGTCGAAACCGATAGCCAAGATTCTTAAATGAGTTGTCAAATAGATGTTTCGCTCTAGGATTCTCCGAAGCAATTTTATTGGCGATATCAATCGTGCCGTCATTAAAGCCGTTTCTACCGACGCTGGTTACAAATAAAATTTCATAATCATCAATGCCCGCTTTGGCCAATGCCCTAACCGTACTGTCAAAAGCCATCCTTAAATTGCGGACTTGGTTATAGGCCGGCATTATAATTGTCAGTGATGGTTTCATTATTATCATTCTTCCATATCCTCCTCAAAAATACCATGCGTTCCGTTTCTGCTAATCAAGAAGGTGTTTGAGATGCCGGAAAAAAATTTCAGGATCTACGGCGAATTTGTTGCCGAGAATACTTACTGCTATAGCTCCGGTTATATTGCCGACAAGAGCAGTTAATTCAATCGGCAGATTACCCGCGGCGCAGACAGAGGAAAAGGCCAAGAATGCATCTCCGGCTCCGACAGAATCAACAACTTTGGCCGTAAACGACGGCATCATTTTCACCTCTTTTCCGTCAAGAAATATAGACCCGCGATGACCCATTGTTACAATTATATTCTTGGCAGAAATTTTATTATTGACATCCCGGATAACATACTCAATCGGAGACGTATTGTCATGCGTTGCCAACCGAGCTTCTATCTCGTCAATGCACACATATCCCGCTTTTTGATACTTCGTAATGTAATTGAATCCCATATTTCCGGAGTTGGTTTGGGCGTTTACGGCTAAGAATTTAGCTTGTTCCGTCAAAATAGAAATTAATCCGCGGGAAAAAAACCCATGTCCGTAATCGGTTACAACCACCAAATCATATTCGCTGATATGTTTCATAAGATAAGCCGCAATTTCATTTTCAAGTTCTGAAGGCAAGAATCGGCGGTCAAATTCGTAAACCTCAAACATTTTGGTAAAATAAGCCGGTTCAACAAATCTGGTTTTTGTAATCGTTGGGCGATCTGAACAATGGAAAAAAATCGGATTTATGTTTGATCTTAATTTACTGCGAAGAAATTCTTCGCGATTGTCATTTTTTCCAATATAAGTCAGGGCATCCACCCTATTACAAAGTCCGGCCACATGATTAGCACAGGCCAGAACCCCACCGGCAAATATTTCTTTTTCTTTAAGCTCAACCGCGACAATCGGCGCCTTGGATGGTTTGCCCACAAGTGGAACGGCATGACAATATTCGTCAATGATTGTTTCTCCGACAACCAGCACCTTTAAACCAGAGAGCTCCTTGATTTTTCCGACAACATTCTGGTACTCATGCCGCATCTTGAAGGATTCTAGAAAATTCATAACTTCCGGCGAATTAGTCGGAAAGTATCTATTCAGCAGATTCGTGGAATTAACAAGCGGCATTTGTTGAACAAATATCATTTCGCCGCCCACAGAATCTAAAATTTCCTTGTCTTTGCTTAGACCGCTTTCCGGATCATCAAGAAGGGGCGCAACCTTTTCAGCCCGGACATAAACATCGGGTTTAAGCGTTCTGATTATTTCATACGGCCCGATTTCATGACAAGGCGCTACAAAATCAACAAAACCAAGAGAAGCTATTGAGCGCCTGCGGATTGTTTCCGCAAAACACGGCCGGTCCGAACCTTTACGGACAAATTTATCATCCACAATTGATACAATCAGCACATCTCCAAGGTCTGCCGCCTGTTCAAGATAATACATATGTCCTATGTGCATAAGGTCAAATACCCCATGCCCAAGAACAATTCGTTTACCTTCGGCCTTGAGTTGATTCACAATCGTAACCAACTCTGAAAGCGGCTTGATTTTTCTGCCTACTCGGTAACTATGCATTATCGGCCTCCTTACTTTTAGTTTTAAAATAACGCGTTATTAGATATATCACAAATTATTTGAGCATTCAACTTTCAAAATATAATTGAATATAAAAACGGCGCTCAAATGAACGCCGCAAACGAAAGAGAATACTCAAAAAAGAGGCCCGCCAAGAGTCAGTTTCCGGTCTGGTCTCCGCAGGGAAAGATTCTTTCTTTCTTTTTCCTGCTTCCAAAAATCCAGCCGTATCATATCCGTATAAAATCGAACTTTTTCCCCAAAAGTGTACCTAATCGGGTAGATCCTAGTTCGGTGCATATAGGCCTTAGAAAATGTATAGAGCCACAGGAATAATGTGTGAATCCAAGAATGGGTAACATAGCTCAAACGATTGACGAAAAGCCATGTCATTGGCCTGGCCAGTGTTCGTACAAAACGATTCCAGCTTCCCCAAAAAAGGGTAAGAAATGTGCCAATGAGAGTTAGGTTTTGAATAATATCCCTTTCACGTTCGCTAAAGCAAGCCAGTGGCGTCTTTGTCTGATAACTTGCGTGAAGTTTTTCAAAATCCCCGTCAAAATCGCCTCGAGCGATACACCAATTATTTGCTTTGGTGCCGGGATAAGGAAATAATGTCAGAAACTCCGCAAATCCCGGATTGCGTTCAAGTGTAAATATAACTGATTCAACATTATACGAGAGGTTGTCTTGATGCATGCCGAACAATTTAAGCATCTCAACAATAAATTTTCTCTTTTGGTGGTCTTGTTTTTCATTCGGAAGCCACGATCGTATAAGTTTTGTAATATCATCTATATCTATGTTCGCACGGTTGATAGTTTTAAGAATCCGCAATTCTTTGCCGACTTGAATGATTTTTTCGTTAAATTTCGTATCGGATTCAGCCGGTATAAGCGGAGCCGGTATGGCAACAATGGTGTTCGGGAAGGTGTAGACATGTTCGTCCCGAGCAAGCTTAAACGCATCCTTAACATCTTGCTGACTCATGTCACGCACAATAATGTGGTCATGAATAAAACGATTGCCGGATTCAATTGACATGGTTAGGGAAGCCAAACCGGTTTTTTTCCAGTCGCGAATAAGATTAATACTGTGCTTGCGCTTGACGGTCATTACCACATCGCATCTTGTTAAAAGATGGAACGGGAGACCAATCCGCTTCGGATATTTTGAACAAAATTCTTCGTGCCAAGCCAGCTCTCCCGCATTCGGAAATGGCAAAAACACATCATCGTAAAATTTAAAATAACGAGTATCCCAATTGCTCTTTACAAACTCCAGTTCGTCTAAAAACCGGTCAACGCTATAGTATTGCCTTACGCGGCCTAATCCCTTGTATAAATCGTTAAACTGAGGCTCAAAACAGTAAGCGCATCTGAATGGACATCCTCTGGACGCCATATGAGTCCGTTTAAATCGATTTTTAAAAGCAGTGCCGCCATAAATCAAACCGCGATCCAAAAAAGGAAGGGAGTCTAAGTCAGTTTTGCGGGCGCGTATAATTCCCCGTTTCATTTGATATGCTTCGCAGTGATCTGTTGTAGGAAATTTTGAAGAAACTTCCATAACCTGCTGGGAATTATTTTTTGTAATCAGGTTCTGAACTTTGTCCAGAGACATCCCGCTTTCAAGAGACATCAGCAATTCGGGCCAAGCATCATCCCCTTCACCCACACAAATCACATCTATTGCTTCGGGATGCCGCATTATTTCACCGGGGAAATATGTAAAATGAGGCCCGCCGAAAACCGTTAATATTGATGGCTGTAAATGTTTGACTTCTGACGCCGCCTTAATATATGCTTTCTGATTTCCCGTTATACAACTAAAAGCCGCGATATTCGGCTTAAATTCAGTGAGCGCGTTCGATATATCGTCTCTCTCCAAAACCATAATCTGCGTTTGATGTCCGGCTCGTTTGGCCAAAGCCGAAAGCAACATCAAGTTCATCGGTTCGGTCATGTCTCCGTCATCTCTCATCACAAAAAGTATTTTCATGTTTTCTCCTTGAACAACTCGTCTTGTAAAAAATCTAGTGGTGCACATAATAACTAAAATCTTCAAAAATGTAAAGCTTGCCTTTTGTGCTTGCTTTTGTGGAACATCCGTGATATTGTTGGCAATAGTTCAAATACACCTTTACAAAACAGGACAGGAGAAAAGTAATGAAAGTCGCTGACTATGTTCTAGATTTCATTGTTTCGCTTAACATCCGCCACATATTCGGCTTAATCGGCGGGACTTGCGGGATATTGATTGATCGTCTGGGTGAATATCAAAAACAGGGGCAATTGCGTTTTGTTCCAATGTTGCACGAGCAATCATGCTCCATCGCAGTGGAAGGTTACGCCCGCATCCAAGGTTTTGGGGTAGCAATTGTTTCTAGCGGTCCAGCCGTAACCAATATCATGACTGGCGTTTTGGGAGCTTTCCACGACTCTATCCCCTGCCTCTACATCGCAGGCCAGCAGGATCTCGGCAATATCTACCGGGACTTCGAGCACGATGAGTTAAAAGAGATTCGGCAATTAGGCACTCAGGAAGGTCCTCATGTCCAAATGCTCAGGCCGATTACCAAGTACGCCGTCTTGGTAGATAAGGCGGAAGACATCCGCTACCATTTGGAAAAAGCAGTGTATCTGGCCAAACATGGACGACCGGGTCCGGTGTTTCTTGATATCCCCAAGGATCTTCAGGGATTCAACGTGGAACCGGACAATCTTCGCTGTTTTGATCCCGCGTCAGAATCGGATTTCAAAGACGAAGAAGCAGAACTTTTGACCGATTACTACCTTGAGAAAAAAATAGTAGAACTGACCGGACTGATTAATCATTCCAAACGGCCAGTTATCCTTTTCGGAGCCGGTATCCGTCTTTCCAACACGGTTCAGGAAGCGCGACAGTTTGCCGAACAGCTTGGCGCGCCGGTGGTCTTAAGCTGGGGAGGAGTTGACGCTTTCCCGCATACCCGCGAACAGTTTGTCGGCACGATTGGCGATTATGCAACCAGAGCCGGTAATTTTGCTGTTCAGAACTCGGATCTGGTCATTGCTCTCGGTTCACGCCTAGATCCCCGCCAGACAACCAAAGAATTCCATTGGTTCGCCCGGGAGGCCAAAATAGTGATGGTTGATATCAGCAGACGGGAACTGACCAAAAAAGGCGTACGCATAGATCTTCCGATTTATTGCGACTTAAGAAAGTTCTTTCCTACATTTCAGCAAGTAGCAAGCAATGCATTGCGCTATCCGGATATTTCCGAATGGTATAACTGGGTTCAACAACAATGCAAAGCCAAGAATCCGGCTGTTCTGCCGGAGGACTATGAGCAAAAAAGTCCAGTCAACCCCCGCGTATTCATTCGCCGCCTATCGGAACTTATGCCAGAAGACGGCCGGGTTATCACCGACTGCGGTATCAATCAGATACTGACGATGACATGTTTTAAGGTTAAAGAACATCAGCGAGCTTTTGAAAACGGAGGAAGCGGAGCGCTTGGATACGCGATTCCGGCGGCTATCGGAGCATCTTATGCGCTTGGTAAAAAACCGGTTGTCTGCACTATGGGAGACGGCGGATTTTCCTTCAATTATCAAGAACTCGCCACGGCCCAGAATCACGGAATCCCGATCAAGGTCTTCGTTTTGAATAACAGGGCCTACGGTCTCTTGGTTAACACCCAAGACAAAAGCTATAACGGAAGGCATGTCGGTTCAATGGCCGAAACGGGGGGTTATTCTCCGCCTGATATCACCCGCCTCGCGCAAGCGTGCGGCGTAAAAGCCATCAGAATTTCTTCTTCTGATGAAATTGACGCGGCCATAACAGAAGCCCTGGATTACGACGGCCCGGTTGTAGTTGAAGTAACGATTCCCGAGGGGAAAATCCCATTTGTTTTTGTGAACTACGGCGATCCCCTTGAAGACAGTCGAATAGGAAGCTTCTATTTGTCAGTTGAAGAAATGAGGCAAAACATGCGATATGTTTCTCTTCTACCCAAAACGCTTGCCCGAAAACAATCAGAAAAAGTCAAACCCTAATAATCGTTTTTACCTCATAATAATAGCCTCCGTAAAGGGCTATTTTTTATAGTTAAATAGGTTTAAAATAATTTGACATCGGATTTGTTTTTTTATATTCTATCTTCACTGAATATTAACAATAAGGAGAGAGAGTAATGTTCCCCATAACATTAGATGTGCTTATTGTTGGCGGAGGGATTGCTGGACTCTGGTTGTTAGATGAATGCAGGCGATCCGGCTATGACGTTCTTCTATTGGAATCAAAAGCTTTGGGTAGCGGACAAACCATCGCTTCTCAGGGAATTCTCCACGGCGGATTAAAATATTCTCTGGCTAGAGCATCCAATGGGTTTATAAACAATATTAAGAAAATGCCGCCGATTTGGCAAGCTTGCTTATCGGGATTACGCGAGCCCAACATCAGCTCCGTTCGTTTGCGGGGCAAGTATTGCTGTATGTGGACCGCTAACTCATTTTTGTCCCGGATTAGCCAAATCGGTGTGCAAATCGGTTTTTCATCAGTTACTGCTTTCATGGCTAAAGACGAGCGGCCGATTCCTCTTCGGGATTGTCCAGGAAAAATTTTGCGGGTAGATGAGCAAATTATAGATCCGAAAAGTTTACTTGCCGTATTGGCAAAGCGAAATCTTAAAACAATCATACATGCTCCTTCGTTTAATTTTTCTTCTGAACTGGTAACGATATATCACCCCGAAAACGGGGATCGTGTTTTATTTAAACCGAAAATAATCATCTTTGCCGCTGGCAAGAGCAACTCCCTCTTGAGAAAAATTCACGGCCTAGATTCTTCAATCATGGTTTGCAAACCGCTTCCGATATTGGTTGTGTCCGGTAACCTTCCCGAGTTAAACGGTTACTGCATTGATTTCGTGAAGGCGCGCGCCATCATTACAACACAGCGCACGAACGCTAATCACGCGGTTTGGCAAGTAGCGTCCGAAACGGCTATGCAGAAATCCGAAGGTAATTTTATAAACTATGCCTGGCAAGAACTGCGGTCAGCCCTGCCAGGATTTAAGTGGCCGGACATTACGCTTTCAACTTATACCTCCAACCGAGCCGAAATAATGACCGGCGGGGTCAGGGTTAACAATAGCTATGCACTTCGCGATGGCAACATAATTACGGCTTGGCCCACTAAACTTGTTTTGGCTCCGTATTTGGCAGAACAAGTGTTAAAAATGCTTCCCGCGCCAAGCAACAACAAGAACGGAGTCATTGTTTGTAAAGATTGGCCGCGACCCAAGATTGCCCCTTTTCCATGGCTATAGTTCAACGCCACCTCATTTGAGATGGTTTTTTAATTTAAATTGATTAAAACAAAAAAGCTTTTCTTTCAACAAAAAACTCCGCATTGAATGTGAATCTACGGAGTTAAAAAACTTCACTTAATAAAATTTACGGTGGGCACCGGATGCACTAATTCGTCCAGCCAACGGTTCGGCTTATCCATCTGACAGTTACGCATACACTTATTAACGTCCAAACCGCCTTCTAATGACGGCTTGCGAGTATATTCCCAGCAAGCTTTTCTTCGTTCTCCCTGCCATATTTCGGAAAATAATTGGTTATTGACATTGCCAAATCGAAAACGATGGTCACCGGCAACTTCTTTGCCCGCTTCCATTCGACCTACATAAGCCGAGCAGCCCCAAACCTCACCATCAGCTTCAACATAAGCCCAGTGGTAAGGCGTAGAATAACAAGTTTTATATCCTCGTTCCTCGGCATCCCAGTTCTTCATCGTTTGATACCTTACTGTCACTTCAAATTTTTCAGTGGCAAGAGTCTCTACTTCAGCGAAAGCATCCATCATCTTTTTGTATGTAACATCCTTGTACATTCTGGTTCGGCTAGTTCCGCAAACCATATGCTGGGTGTATGGTTTAACGGCCAGATTGTCTACGCCGATATCTCTTAAGAGTTTGGCAAGAGGTATTACTGTGTGTATATTCGAGGGATACCTTTCCGGTATGTCAGACCTTCTTGATGTTCCTTCGGCTTCCGGAACCACCACAATCTGTCCCAAAATTTGGACTCCAGATCCCATTCGGTCGCGGATTTTTACTGCCTGTTCTAAATTCTGAAGGACACGATAGAAATCCTTCGGCTTGGTCCGGTGTATTTTAGCGTAGGTTCCCGCATCCCCCGCATTAATTGATGTTCGAATCCAGCGCAAGCATTTTGCCTGAAAAGCCTTTTCACAAAATTCCGACGTAAGCAGAACCGAATTAGAAGTAATAGCTGTATCCAGATTAACCTTGTCGGCGTGCAAAATTATGTCCCCCAGATTCTGACCAGGCATTTCTCCGCGCCACAGCAATGGTTCACCGGCTCCGGCAAACATTACGCTAAGCACCCCGCGAACTGCCGCATTTACGAGTGTGCGCTCAAGCACAACTCCTGCCAATTTTGGAGCGTCTTTGCGGTCTAACATATAGTCAACACTGCAAAAAGTGCATTCATGATTGCAAACACCAATAGGCGAAATCTCCATATACATCGGAAAAATGTCTTTTGCTTTGTCCCAGTCGTCTTTGGCGGCAAGCCAAGCGGCTATTCTGGCTGGATGCAAATCCATTTTTTGACCATCAATACGGCTCTTGTCAGACATAAAACCTCCGTTATTATTGTTAAGGTTCTAATAAAATAAGCGAATGCCCATGATTTGTCAAATTAGAACTCTCAAAATATCTAATCCGCAAGCTATTGACTTTTTGTTTTTTCCTGTCAGAATTGATTCAATTCAAAACGAGAGGTGAATTAATGTCTAAATCGATTCTTGTTATCGGTGGAACAACAGGACTTGGACATGAGATAGCCCTTCAGGCAGAAACTCGGGGATATGTTGTAACCGTTAGCGGACGAACAGCTTTAACTTATAATTTTGTTCCCGGAAATGATCGTTTAAAATTTTTTAACCTAGATTTTTCAAAAGATGAAATTGTGCTACCGTCTGACCTTGGTTTGTTTGATGTGGTGTTTTGGAGTGCGGGTATACAACAAAAAGGCCGTTTCGTAGACCTTAACTACGAAGATATTCGCCGCACATGCAGAATCTATCTGGAAAATCCGGTAAAAATCATTGTCCGACTTTGCCAGAATCAAATTCTGTCCAAACGCCCCCTGCATTTAGTGGTTATCGGGTCATCTACTTCGTGGCATATCAGAAAGAACGAATCTTTATACGGCGCGCTCAAAGCGGGACAGTCCCAACTTGCCCGCACGTTAGGTTGCGAACTGCCCGTAGATATCCCCGGTTCCAAAATTTTGTTGGTTCAACCGGGAGCCATGAATACACCATTTTGGAAAAATGACACGGTGAATATGACTAAATTCATGAAACCGGAAGCGGTTGCGCGACTGATATGGGAAGAAGTGGACAATCAGAAAGTTCCGTTTCGCGAGATTCAAATTATCCGTCAGTCCGATGGTTCCACCAAGCGAGAAGAAGGGGCTAGGATTCCCCACATATAAGTTTGGCCGCACTCAACTGTGCGGTTTTAAATTAAAAAGCCCCGCCGGTTTTAGGCAAGGGCCAGTATCTGTTTATGCAAGAGTCCATTTGAATAAACCAGATTCTCACAATTTTCAACAGACCAGTGGGTTCCGTCAAATCTTGTCACCGTTCCGCCTGCTTCTTCTACCAGAAGGCATCCCGGCAAATTGTCCCACGGTTTATTGAGAAAACTTATTAAGGCATCCGCCCCGCCAGGATTGTTGCCACCTGATGCGACCAATACGCCGGATACGCCTGAAGAAAGACTGCTCCTTACCCTTTCAGCGGCATTCGTTGTTTTTTGAACAAAATCCGAAGAGATCATCTTTTTCCCTTTCCCCTCAAAAAGAACAAGGCATTTTTTAATATCCGATTGTCGTGAAACTCTAATTTTTTCTATTTTGTCGTGACGATATCTCCACGCCCCCTTGTTTTTAATCGCAAAATAAAATCCGACGCCGTTCATTTTTTCCATGGCGGGAATAAAAACTGCGCTAAAAATCACATTTTTATTTTTAATCAACGCAATCATACTGCCAAAACTCGGTATTCCGGCAATAAAATTATGCGTTCCGTCCAGCGGGTCAATCAGCCAAAAATTTTTGTTAACGGGAGGCCAGCAACCGTCAAAACCCTCTTCACTAATAATGGGACACCCATTAATACTCGGGATTGTCTTCAAAAATCTAAACACAGAACTGTTAAGTTTGGCGTCAACAATACTTGTGTATTCTGTTGGTTCTTTCTCCTGAATACTGCGGCTGGTAATTTTGCTAGAATACTTAGGCAACTGTTGTCTCATAAAAAACAACACGCTTTCGGCCAATTTAAACAACATGACGACTCCTTTCTCGTAAGACAGGATTTTTTGTTATATAATCCAAAAGAAAATGAAGAATAATATAGTGAGACACTTCCACCTGTCCATAGTTAGGTCGGGGTAGCGGAACATAGATATTCCAATCTCCCAATTTCATAAGAGGATTCTCGCGTTCAAAGCCAGACAGAGTAATCACTGTGCACCCTTTTTGTTTTGCGGAAATAACGCCATTTAAAATATTCTCCGATTGACCGGAGCTGGATATTGCCACAAGCACATCGCCTGAATCAGCATACATACCCACCGCTTTCTCAAAAACTTTCTGATAGGAATAGTCGTTGGCTAAACAAGTAAGCAGGGGGCCATCATTAAAGCAGACCGCTCTTATTTTTCCCGCATTAGAAAAATCCAGAGACATATGCCCCGCAATAGCCGCACTACCACCATTACCTATGAACATAATTTTCCTTTTATGGCGCCAAGCCAGCTTAAATATCTTGACAACCGCTTTCCATGCATTTTTCTTTGCCAATAGCGAGCGTAAATCAGTACCTTTGTAAATTATCGCCGAATTTATGGCTTGCCGAATACAATTTAAGTACGGCCCCGGATTTGAGTTGCGTGGACTGCCAAAACGCATTAGTTCCTCCTTGTTTCAGTTTGATTGTCTTTTTATTTAATTATAAAAAAACTTGCCGTAATACTACAACAAGTAACAAATTATTCAAGGTTGACTTGTTATCAAAATGTGGCCAAACTAAACTAGGCCGAGTTTCTTAATATCCGCGTCAAGCATTATCTTGACGAGTTGGTTGAATTTTATTTTGGGTTTCCAGCCCAATATTTTTTTTGCTTTTGAATAATCTCCGCAGAGATAATCAACTTCATTGGGCCGGAAATATTTGGGATTTATTCTAATCAGCACTTGTCCCGTTTTATTATCAATGCCGCGCTCTTTGGGTCCCTGCCCTTGCCATGTTATGGTGATGTTAGCACATTTAAAAACCTGCTCAACAAACTCGCGGACAGAATGGGTTTCCCCGGTTGCTATAACAAAATCGTCAGGCTTAGACTGTTGAAGCATAAGCCGCATTGCTTCGCAGTATTCGGGAGCATATCCCCAATCGCGTTTTGCCTCAAGATTGCCCAGAGACAATTCTTTCTGCTCTCCGGCAATGATTTTTGCCACTCCCATCGTTATTTTACGCGTGATGAAATTTTCTCCCCTTTGAGGCGATTCGTGATTGAACAAAATCCCGCAACATACAAACAGGTTGTAAGCATCCCTATAACGGCATGCCGTTTCGTGGGCAAAAACTTTGGCTATGCTGTAAGGACTCCGGGCATTAAAGGGCGTCTTCTCGGTTTGAGGATTTTCCAGCACGGCGCCGAACATCTCGGAAGATGACGCCTGGTAAAATTTACCCTTAGGACAGTGTTTTCTCATCGCCTCAAGCATTCTTAAAACGCCAAGACCGGTTATATCAGAAGTATATTCCGGAACATCAAAACTCACCCGGACATGAGATTGAGCGGCTAAATTATAAATCTCATCGGGCCGCACCTTCATAAAGATATCCTCCAAAGACGGCGCATCACCCAAATCTCCGTAATGAAGAACCAGTTTGCCGTTACTCTTATATTTTTTCAGATGATCAATTCTTTGAGTATTAAAAGTGCTTGAGCGGCGCACTATACCGTGAACTTCATATCCTTTTTTCAATAATAAATCCGCCAGATAGGAACCGTCCTGGCCGGTTATTCCGGAAATTAGAGCTTTTTTGTTTTTGTTCATAAGAATAGGCGGATTATTTTTCTAACCCTTTCAGGCCAAGTATATTTCTGAACATCTTCAAGCGCTTTGCGGGAGATCCGTGCGGCCAGCTCCGCATTATTAAATACCTCATTTATTCCTTCCGCCAGCGCTTTGGAATCTTCGGCCGAAACAATAAGAGAATTTTCTTCGTTCAGAACTTCTCTGAAAGAGGGCAGGTCTTGAGCCACAATGGGACATCCTGAAGCCATATATTCAAACATTTTAAGAGGCGAAGTGTATTTTCCAGAAATGCTTTCTGATTTTTTGCCCGTCAGAATGGCGCAGTCAGCCGCCTTAAGGTATTGGGGAATTTCATTGTGAGACTTATAACCTAGAAATACAGCATTTATCAATCCGATTTCTTCCGACTTTTTCTTAAAACGACTAATGTCGTATTCTGTTCCCCCCACAAAAATAAATAATATGTTGCTTTGAGATTTGAAATTTGAAATTTGAAATTTAGATGCCACTTCAAATAGCAAATCAGCTCCTTTCCACTCGTAAAGATGTCCGATATAAATTGCAATCTTTTTATCCAAAGGCAAATTTAATCTTTGCCGCGCATTTTCCTTGCTTATTTTTATGTCAAACTCTTCAATGTCAACTGCGTCCGGAGCGACAACCATCGGCCCCTTATAATATTCCGCAAAGTCGTTTTTTAAACCCTCGGAAATTACCGCCAAACCTTTTATTTTGCTCAAAATATTTCTATAAAATCCGGAATTGATATTTTGGGGTAAATTATGAGCTTCCCAATATAACTTAAACTTTTTTGAAGACAACACGCTTAACGCAAACTGATCTCTGGAATAAACCATGCCTTCGCGTCCGGCCAAATATTTTTTCAAAGAAAAAGCAAAAAAAAGTTGTTGGATCCAAAAAATAAATTTGTTTAAAAATGGCCCTAGGTCTATATCTATCAAATCGGGAGAGATTAATTCGGTAACTCTAAACGGAGTTTTAATGTTGTAGTATTCCAAGATATTGTTCTCGCCTGTGTTGGGATATCTGTGCCTTTTGGGAACAATGAGTTCGCAACCAAATCCGATTTTGGCGAAAGCTTCGCATGTTTTGGCTATCTGCAGACCATATGCTTTAATAGTAGGCATACGGCTGTTAGCAATATAATAGATTTTGATCATTAGAATCTTATCTAGCTAATATTCTATAACTTTTCGAAATGTATCCGGATCGTTGAGATCATGCTGTTTTGATCCGTAAGCCACTATAACCGCAGACTTTTTAGATTGATTTAATAAAGCGTGAGCGGTAAACGGGCCGCAATAAACAACAGCCGGTTTTTCGGCGTCAAGCGTAATTTTATTTTTGTTTCCGTTTCTGTCTTCAACAAGAACAACCGCTTTTCCGCTTACGCATGAGAACCATTCTTGTTTTTTTGTGTGATAATGGTCTCCCCTGCGTTGTTTGTAATTTATAGTAAAACAATACACATAACCCTCCCCGGGTATTTTATGGTCCTTAAACCGAAGAATTTCAAAAAGATTCCCGCGCGGATCAGAATGTCTTTCTAAATCAATTATATCGTACGGCTCTTTAAACATGTTTTTTGTCTCCCCAGACCCTCTTGTCAATAATTTTTGCCATACCGACAACCAATCTCACAATTTTAGAAGAAACATTCAGTTGGGCGTATGCTTCGGGCATTGGAGCGATTTTTGGATTTACCGGATCTTCGGTCGCAATAACCGCATTACGCAAAACGCTCTCGGGATCAAGACCGCTTATTATACAGTGGCCGGCATCAATTGATTCGGCCTTTTCAGTGGATTTTCTAATCGCAATAGCCGGAAAATTGAGGATACTAGAATCCTCATGAATTGTGCCGCTGTCAGAAACGACGCAAAACGAATTAAGCTGTAACCAAACATAGTCAATCAGTCCAAATGGTTTGTGCCAAATTATTTTTTTGTTGGCTTTTTGTAAAAGTTTGCGCTCTTGAAGCCGCTTCATCGTTCTGGGATGAGTTGAAACAATCACCGGATAGCCGTATTTTTCAACTAAAGCATCATAGCTTGCAACCATTAATTCTAATCCCCCCGGAATATCTATATTTTCTTCTCTGTGGATTGAGGCTGTAAAGAATTTTTTAGGCGTTAATTTAAGGTCTTTAAGGATTGTTGATGTTTTGAACTTGTCCATCATTCCCACATATACCTCCCTTATTGGGGAGCCAGAAACAAAAACCTTACTCGGATGTATCCCTTCTCTCAAAAGATTCCTTCTGCTATATTCGGTATAAGCAATCGCCACATCAGATATAGTGTCAACTATTCTCCGATTCAGTTCTTCTGGAACATTTTCATCAAATGCCCTATCTCCGGCTTCCATGTGGAATGTGGGTATTTTTAAACGCTTAGCATTGATCAAGGATAAAGCAGAATTTGTATCTCCCAAGACAAGAACAGCATCAGGCCGTTCTTTTTCCAGCACTGCGCCCGTTTCTCTTATTATGTTTGCCAACTGGCCATGCAAAGTGTCTGATTTAACTTCCAGCTGTATATCAGGCTGGCGTAAATCCAAGTCTTTAAAAAAAACTTTATTTAACTCGTAATCATAATTTTGGCCAGTATGAACCATGATGTGATTACAGAATTTATCCAGTTTTTTGATAATCGCCGCTAACCGAATAATCTCGGGCCGTGTGCCAAGTATGGTCATTACTTTTAGAGACTTCTTTTTGTTTCCATTTATTTTCATGTTTTTATCCGGAGTTATTTTTTATTATTTTTACGATATTTTTTATATCGTTCTTGCTCACCCACCAACCGCATGGCAGGGACAGCTCTCTCGCCGCATAATAGTCCACGCCAAGCAATTTCTTCTTAAACTTCCTAAATGTGGAATAAGTGTCATTGCGAGGGTGAACAACATCTGAAGCTATCCCCCCTTTTTTCAAGGCATTTATTGTTTTTTCCCTGTTATTAATGTTATCAATAAGCAAAGTATAGACCCAATATGCAGGATAGTTCCCTCGCTCCCGTTGGATCAGTGAAACACCTTTTATGCTACGCAAAAGTTTGTTGTATAATTCGCCGTTATCGTGAAACTTTTTGATAATTTCTTTGGCGTATTTCATCTGGGCTAGTCCCATGGCCGCTGAAATATCGTTCATGTTCCCCTTATATCCGGCTAGATTAATGTCGTCCATCCAAATATTTTTATGGACATGGGATTCTTCCTTATCAAGCCCGAACCATTTTAATTTCCTCGCCTTTTCATAGTCCTCTTTATTTTTACAAACAAGAGCTCCGCCGTCACCAGTGGTAATGTGCTTAATGGCTTGAAATGAAAAGCAAGTAAAGTCCCCCAGATTTCCCACCATTTTGCCCCTATATTTTGCCCCAAAAACATGGGCGGCATCTTCCACAACTTTTAATTTATGCGCTTTGGCAATCGCTAAAATTTCATTTATTTTTGCCAAGTCGCCATCTTTATGCAAAACAACTATTGCTTTCGTCTTTTTTGTAATCAGCGTCTTAAGTTTCGCCGGATCAATCATCCCGGTTCGGGGTTCACAATCGGCCCAGACTATCTTTGCTCCAAGCTTCAACAGAGGAGTATTGGTGGCAATACAAGTAAGCGGAGTTGATATAACCTCATCTCCCCTGTTAATTCCAGCAAGTTCATATGCAATAGTTAGCGCCATGGTACCGCTTGACACTGGTACCACATAAGGATTTCCAATAAAATCTGCGACGGCTTTAGTAAATTCCTTAACTTTTGTACCTTCGGCTATGTAACCGCTATGCAGTGTCGCCAATATCTCCTTGTCCACGCTTTTGGGCATGAAAACTCGAAATAAAGGAATTGATTTCATGTTAAATTATTTATAATAGAAACGGCCACTCTTTAAAAGCGCCAGCTCCTTTCTTATCTCCGGCAAAGAAAATAGAAGTTTTTTAATTTCTTTAACATTTAAGCGAGTGGTATTGGCAGAAGTATAACCTTCAGCTGAAATTTTATGATTATTCAAGCCGCGATATTCGTATGCGCCAATATCAATGGACGGCGATTCCGGCACTATTTTATAGTAATCTCCCATATTTTCGGTCCTAGCCAACTCTTCTGGTGATATTAACGATTCGTGTAGCTTTTCTCCAGGTCTTGTACCAATCTCAATCAGACTTTTTTTGTATCCAAAAAGCTCTATTAAAGCTTGGGACAGATCGCTTATTGTTGCCGCTGACGCTTTCCTTACATAAATCTCACCGCTTTTGCCGTGTACTAGCGCAAAAAGAACAAGGTCAATTGATTCCCGAAGAGACATCATGAATCTGGTCATGTTGCCATTTGTAATTTTTAACGGTTTTTTTTGTTTCATTAGGTCAACAAAAAACGGTATAACCGAGCCTCTTGTATACATAACATTGCCATAACGCGTTCCACAAAGGTTAGTTTCACCTCTTTTTTCTCTTGAAGCCGCAATCATTATTCTTTCCGATAATGCCTTGGTCATGCCCATTACATTTATAGGATGAACGGCCTTATCGGTACTCAAAATCACCACATTTTTTACTTTATTGGTTATCGCGGCCTCAATTACATTATTAGCGCCCAAGGAATTGGTCATTAAAGCCTCAACTGGAAAAAACTCACAATTTGGCACTTGCTTTAAGGCGGCGGCATGAAAAACCATGTCAATGCCGTGCATTGCTTTATTTAAAGCCGACCCGTCACGAACATCGCCGATAATTAACTGGAGTCTGTCGTCATTATAAAAATTCCAGAGATCATACTGTTTCTTTTCGTCGCGGCTAAAAATCCTTACCAATCTGGGGTCATAAGCTAACAAACAAGCGACTACGGCTTCTCCGAAAGAGCCAGTTCCACCAGTAATTAATATGCTTTTCCCTCTTAATTTGTCACTTAAGTCATTCATAAATTATAATCATTATTATACAACTATTTCTAATAAAAAGCAATGTGCTGGTCCGATAATACCATGCTCATCATCTGTTTCATTCTTATCTCATAAGTATGCTTAGCCACGATACTTTCGTATCCTTTTCGGGCAATGTTAATCCTTTCTTCAGGATGAGCAAGGTAATATTTAACCTTTTCTCGCAATTGAGCAATATTACCATCCTGGAATAAAATAAACTCTTCGCCATCCTTAAAAAGCTTGTAAATATCCGAGCCCACATCATCACAAATAAGCAATGCGCCGGCACCCATTGCCTCGAATGGCCTTAAAGTTACGCCGTCGGTCGGAAATAAATTATAGTGGGTATTCGGCACAATTTTACTTTTACGATAAATCTCAATGGCCTTATCGCCATCAGCTTTACCCCGGTAATAATCTTTCAGCGGACTTTCCAACCAGTTTTTCGGACCCCAAATATTAAGGCCCAGATCCTTAATAGCAATAAACGCCTCCGTCCGATTTCGATAAAAAATATCTGAATAAGAGGCGACGACTGATATGTCGAATTCTTCTTTTCGATTCTCAAATGGATTCACCGAATTCTCTTTTAAATCAAAAGCCAATGGCAGATAATAGCAATTTTTTAATCCAAATTCATTTTCAAGTCTGTCAATGATATAAGGGTCTCCCGAAAAAAAGAAATCATATGCCGGAGCTAATATTTTATTAAGATTCCATTGATTCATATACTCGGAATACCAGTTAATGGCAATGATGCCCATTTTTTTAACATTCTCAATTGTCTCCGGGAGTATGGTTTCGGCATTTATACAGAAAACATAGTCAGGTTTCCTGCTTTTTACAATCTTAAAAAAAGTTTTACTGATTCTTTTTTTTAAATAAGTTTTAGCTCCTGGTATAATCCTATAGAGTTCCCGTATAATTCTGTTTTTAAAATATAGGCCCGATCTATAATTAAAAAAATCCACTTTATAACCCAATCTTAACAAAGCCCTTCGGCACGGCTTTTTAAATTCAGAATCTGATGCGGCCACTAAAAGAATCCTATTTTTATTTACATCTTTCACCAAATTTAACGGTATCAAAAAAACACGCAAAATAAAAGCGGTTTTTGAAGCCGCTAATATGGTATTCCTTCCCGTTCCAAATCACAGAGGAACTGGTCAAAGGAATCCTGAATTTCTTGAGCAGATAAAGATGAGGTGGAAACCAACGCTTTCATTTCTCCCGGCTTGCGGGAGCCGGCAAAGAAATATTTTTCCAATTCATCCGGATCCAACTCCCAGTGGATGTCATAATCGTGGACAGCATCTATCCCGTACTTTTTAGCCCGCTCATCATCTATTTCTATGCCTCTGGCTAAATTGACCCCTTTAACGATGGGTGTCCCGGAAAAAGGAATGAATAGACAGGCGTTAACCTTGTCCGGCCTGTTTTCAAAGACCCATTTTTTTGTCGCCTCCAATGTTTCTTTGGTCTCTCCGGGAAGGCCAAAAATAACCGAGGCCTTGAATTTAATGCCAAGTTTTTTGCACCACCCAAGAACAAGAGAATCCTGCTCAATGGTTGTTCCTTTGTGAATGTTAGCTTTAATCTGATTTGAGCCGGATTCTACTCCCACAAATACGTCCACCAGACCTCGGTCTCGCATGTGTTTCAAAAAAGTGAAGCCGTAGTTGTCCTTGGCGATAACATCCGTTCTTAAGTTGCCTCTGGAAACGAATCCGAATCTGCTTAACTTATCGTAAAGCTCCATCGCTCTTTGTTTGTTAAGAAAAAGGATGTCGTCGTAAAAATATACCCCGCGAAAGCCGCGATCATAAATATCCTGCAACTCTTCTTCCACCCTGTTCATTGGAGCATAGCGCATCGCCCTGCCCCACAAAGCCGGGCTGTCGCAAAAAGCGCATCTTTCCGGACAGCCGCGAGATGAAAACATGGTGGTAGTCAGATACAAGTTGCCGGCCGAGTCCTCAAGATGGGCCTTATAGAGCTGGGCATTTTTTCTGTCGGGAATAGGAATTTCTCCCATCTCCGCTTGCGGAATGAGCGGTTCCTGAATGACAATTCCCCGGCCAAATTGCTCCATACTTCTTTGAGCCTCTTCCAGCCTATTAAGGGCGCCGAGAACAGCCCGCTCCCCTTCGTACTTAACCAGAATATGGAATGTTTCCAAAAGGTCCTTTTTTGACTTCTCCTTAACCGGATCAAGGTTGGCAGACGGCGCCGTTGCCAACAAACCGAAAACTGTCGCCAAGCCGGCATTGTTGGTTACGTGGGGGCCACCGGCAATTACGAGACAATTATTTTTCCTCAAATATTTTCCCAGCCTGATTATCTCTTGGGTCTGGGGAGAGGTGCCGCCGACCATGTAAAGATCATAGCCCAACGGAGGATTCTCTCTTTTGGCAATTTTTTTGCCGTTTTCGTCAATACTGAATTCCGACATATCAACATAATCAACATGGTGACCATGATTTTGCAGAATTGCTTTCAGAATGAACAGCCCCAACGGCGGATAGACCATGGGATGCTCAAACATCGTCGTCTTGGGAAATATCATGCATATCCGCATTATTTTATTACCTCTTTTTAATGTCCAAGTAAGCAAAAAATCATTCTACACAAAATTAAGAATTTATAAATATTGACGAGATATTAAATCATGATGTAATGCTTCCCGCCCAGATATACGAATAGCCCTTGATAAATCTTTAATATCGCAGTATGATTTGTAAAGTTACGCGATTGCGTACAAAAGGAGTAAATATGCCCATCCGTGCAGCACTTTTCGACGTAGGCCGTGTTATTGTGGGTTTTGATACCAGCAGAATATCGCATCGGTTATCAAAATTTTCTCCGTTTGCGGTGTATCACATAAATGATGCGATTTTCAGAGTCTACAAAAATGGAGAGCGGAATGAGCTTCTTAAAAATTTTGAGGAAGGCGGAATTACTGCTGTTGACTTTTATCAACAAGTAAGAGTTCTGATTCAAGCAAGCGCAGAGTTAACATTTGAGCGTTTCTTGGATATTTGGCCTGACATTTTTTACGAAAATCCGGGGATAAACGACCTCCTAGTCGAACTAAGAAAAAAGGGTATCGTCTGTGTAGCCATCTCTACTACGGACGAAATTACGCGGAGCTGGCTGGTAAATAATATATCCGCCATTCGTGATCATTTTGCTAATCCCAAAAGTAATGTTCTGTCATTTAGGGTGGGAGCATCTAAACCAAATGAAAAAGTGTGGCAAGCCGCGCTTGACCGCGTCCAATGTTCTCCGCAAGAGATAGTCTACATTGATGACATAAAAGACCTGTTAAAAGCATTCACGCAATTTTGCAAAAGTTTAAAGAGGGGGATGCCCAATATAATTCACTATAATTGCGAATGCGAGGATTCTGGCGTTCTCCGTTCAAAATTGGAAGCAATCGGAGTACTATAGTCGGAGGAAACAATGTTAAAGCCCCATGCTAACCCATGGAAAACATTAGAACAAAAAGTGATTTATGAGAATCCGTTCTTAAGAGTACGGGTAGACAGAGTTATAAAGCCAGACGGCAAACCGGGTTTCTACAGTGTTACTGATAGTGGCCATTCTAATATCGTAATTCCCGTCACAGATGAATGGCTATTCTATATCGTGAGTCAATGGCGATATCCACGAGAATACTACTCTTGGGAATTTCCCGGGGGTAAAAAAGAAAAGGACGAAAATTCACTTGAAACTGCCGCCAGAGAACTACTGGAAGAAACGGGTCTTGTTGCGGAGTCGCTGAAACTTATTGGAACCCTTGATCTGCTGAGTGGCATGTCTGAAAATGTTTATGATGTCTTATTGGCAGAGAAAGTCAGACAGACAAAAAGTATCAGCAATAACGAGGACGGCATCCATGGAATAAGGGCTGTTACGCTCAAAGAGCTCCTATCGCTAATGGGAAATGAGATCAAAAATGCTCAGTCCATGGCGGCCTTAATGCTTTACATCAGTAGCGACCCGAGAGTGGCAAGGAAATGTTTTACGGCGTGAATCACAAAAGTCACGCCTTTTTAATTACTTTGTGCAGTTAGCTTTTGCCCAATTAATAGCAACAGCCAGAGATTCAAATGTTCCCGCATCAGTCCAAAATCCCTTTATAATTTCCGCTCTTAAAAGTCCTCGTCTCAAGTAAGCGATATTCGCATCCGTAATTTCAAGCTCACCCCGTGGGGACGGTTTTATTTTTTTTATTATTTTAAATATGTCGGGGTCATAAATAAAGACTCCGGCCAGAGCATAAGGCGTAGACGACTTGGCCGGTTTTTCCACGATATCGGTTACCGACTCGCCGTCTAATACTGCCACGCTGAATCGCTCGGGATTTTTAACCGCTTTAACAAATATCTTGGCACCTTTTTTGAATGTTTCCACGGCTTTTAAAAAATTATCCTCAAGTATCTGGTCAGCCATTATAACCATAACCGAATCGCCGCCGACAAAATCTTCGGCAAGAGATAGCGCCTGAGCAGTTCCTCCGGCTTCTTCTTGTGTCTTATATGTAAAATTGGCGCCATAGTTATTGCCGGAACCCAAATATTCAACAAAACTGCCGATATGGTCGCCGCCCGAGATAATAAGAATATCTTTAACTCCCGCCCGTAAAAGAGTGCCCAAGGGATACTCAATCATAACCTTGTCATAAATAGGTAGAAGGTGTTTGTTGGTAATTTTGGTGAGCGGCAAGAGTCGTGTCCCTTTGCCGCCAGCGAGAATAACTCCTTTCATGGCTTATTGGTTATTTTTAAAAACGGAATACTGCTGTGGCGGCTTAGTGTGGGGTTTAAGTGGTCCGATAAATCTTTGCTTCATTAAATACCAAAATAAAATCAATTTTTCTTCTATTTTTGCCCACACAAATACTGGCGGCATAGAATCTTTGAAACCATACCTAACATATATAAAACATGCTTTTATGATTATTTTTAAGATCCCGAACAATTTATCAAAAACGCTCCAGCGAAAGAACTGCCACCATGTCTGGTCTTTATCTTTCATGGCGGTTAAAATTATAAAATGCCTCTTGGGACTTGTGTCGCTGTCTTCAGTATAAACATACCACGGATTCTTGGTAATGCCCGGAGGGTATTTTTTTGCATCGTAAACCAACGCATAATGAGGAGTATCTTCATAAAATGCCCCGGATTTTCTGTTGAATAATCGCGGCTGATAACCGGGGTAAGAGATCGCGTGTTCTACTATTTTTCCGTTATGAATGACTTTATTCGGCACTTTGTAAATATAGTGTTTAATATTCGAGTCAGAAACAATCTCTCCAATCTCTTGAATTAAACCAGGAGAAGCCGTCTCGTCCTGATCAATATAAAAAAGCCAGTCATAAGAAGCGGCTTTGATAACACGGTTAACTACTTCTGACCAGTCCCCTATTAAAACATTGGGTTCGTTGCGTTCCGGATATGTTTTTTCGATGCGGGCGCCGTATTCTTTTGCGATTTTAACGGTGTCATCGGTGCTGTTGCCGTCAAAAACAAGGATTTCATCAAAATCTTTTACGCTCTCAAGCGCCTTTCTTAAGCTTTTACCGCCTTGCAGGGTAAGAATTCTGACTGTAGCTGGAATTTTATCGTTGTTTGGCATATATTTGCCTAAAAAGATTAAATAACTTTTGGGCGATAATCTTATTGCTGTAATTGGCTATAATAAATTCCCGCCCATTATCCCCCAGTTCTTTTCTTAACTCTTGGTCTAGTATAAGCATCTTCATCGCATTTTTCAATCCTGTCACATTATCCGGTTCAACCATGATGCCGGTTTTACCGTCAACAAGAACCTCATCAATCCCTCCGCTTTTGGTGGAAATTACCGGCAAACCACACAAAGACGCTTCGGCGATTGAATAACCAAATTGTTCCTCCCAACCTTTATGGGGCAAGCTTGGATAAAGAAGCGCATCCGCCGAACAAAATATTTGCGGCAGGTCTTTGTTGGCCATCCACGGAATAAATGTAACCCCATTCTCCAACTTTAAACTTTTAACTTTAAACTTTAAACTTTCTTCGTATTCTCCGCTGCCGACAATAATAAAATGTAGGTCATTAAACTCATGTTGTAAATCCGCCAACGCTTCTAACGCAAGATGTATCCCCTTTCTATGGCCCAGAGCGCCCACGAATAAGAATATGAATTTATCCCCTAATCCCAATTCTTTTCTTAACTTCGGTTCAAGGCCGGGGATAAATCGGTCTTCGTTAAATCCGGCATGAAGGAACTGGCCAATAATAACATCCCCGCCGAATCCTCGCAAGATATTCTCCGCTTTCGTCTGTCCGCATAAAGCGCCGTCGGAAAGAGCAATGTTGGCTTTTACGACCAATTTTTTAAAAAACAATTTCAACCCCTTATCTTTTTGCTCATAGGGAATGTTTTCCCAGAAGTTGAACATGTGCTTAACGCCAAAAATTTTAGCCCAGAGCGCGTTGTATAAAGTGCCTAAAAGGTTCGGTTCACCGGTGGTGTAAAGAATGTCAACTCCTTTAGTAAATTTTAGCCAGGCAAACCTAAACACAAAAAACGGCATCCAGCCCTTAAATAATCCGCCGATTACCGGATAGTTGGAGTGAAAAAACAAAGCCGGTGAGTGATAAATATTAAAGCCCGGCTTTTTAAACGACTGGTATCTGACCTTGCCGCCTTTTTCTCTCCAATTTGAGGGCAAGATAAAATAAAGGTCCTCTTTTCGCGGATATGATTCAAAAACCTCAAATAAATTTTCCCGGGTATATGTATAGCCGCTAAGCAGTATTTTCATTAGGAGGGGGTAATCTTAAAAGTCGACTCTAAAAATCTTAGAAATGAGAGGCAAAGGCAATCTTATGATTTTCATAGCTCGCCTAACGGAAATCTTTACAAATTGTCGCCTAAAATACTTTTTCTTAAAATCAATAAATAACTTCTCATCTAAATTAATTATCTTTTTTTTAGTTATTACAGAATATAATTCATATCCAAAAAGGTCATGCTCAATAAAATTAATTGGTTTTGTAGCTTTGATAAAAACTCCGGGAAGGACTTTGTCTGTTTCCAGCTTCTCAATTTTACAATCCTGAAAAATATTTTGCATATCTGAAATTTCATATCTCCAAAAATCATCTGGAAAGGCATGGTAATTACTCCCTAAGGATTGAGTAGTTAAGAGCATGATGCCATTTGGTTTGCATGCGTTTTTGATATTTGATACCGCAACTCGCCAATCTCTTACGTGCTCAAGCATCTCTGTTGAGATTACAATATCAAAACTATTTTTACCAAACTTATTAATTATATCTTTTACATCGTATACAACATCTACGCCCCCCCCCGACTCTATATCTATACCCATATATTCAGCCGGATCCCAATTCTCAATAATATCTCTCAAGCCGCCATTAACGTTTTTAGACCCAATTTCAAGAACACGCCTTCCTTTTATTTCTTCAGGTTTTAAGCTTGATGCCCCAAAAATTATACAGGCGGTATTACACATAAATCTATATTAAACCATTTAGTAGAATAACCAAGCTTTGGGTTATTATTTTTTCATTTAATTCCTCCCGAAAAAGACGGTAGCCATTTTGAGCAATTTTATCCTTAAGATTCTGATCCCCTTTTAAGCTGCGAATTTTATCAGCCAAATCTTGGGGATCAGCGCATCGGCACAATAATATATCTAAGCTATTATTAAAAAGTTCGCGAATTGCTTTTGTGTCGGCAGTTATAACGGCTTTTTGGCAAGCAATGGCTTCAAAAACTTTATTGGGAATTACTAATTCCGTCTTCAGAGTGTCGCCGAATATGCCAAGACAGATATCCGCGCTGTTTATGTGGTCGGCAAGCTTATCGTATGGAACTGAATCCAGAAAATTAATATTCTGTACTTTTAAATTTTCTGCGAGTTCCCGGTCAACTTTATAAGTCTGGCCGTTCCCAATGATATTAAACTCAATATTTTCATTTTTTAAAATCTTGGCGGCCTGAATTATGTATTTAACTCCCTGAAGAGGAATAAAATGCCCGTGAAAATGGACTAAAAACTTATCAGTATTTTTTTTAACATCTCGTGGATAAAAAACATTCGAGTCCGTTCCCACGAAAATTCTTCTGAATTTATCTCTCGGCAGACCGAGTTCGTTTACAAAAAAATCAATGTGGGCGTTAGTATCCAGCAACGATGTGTTTGCCAATTTTACCGACTTTCTATCCAGCCATTTATACCATTTTGCCCGCAAGCTTTTTTTACCGTATTTTCCCCTGTCCAAGACATATCCGCCATAGTGTGAGGTAAAAGCGTCAAATATTATTGGCTTTCTGGTAAGCAGCCGGGCAAGTAACATTGACTCCTGGCCCGGAAAACCAACAATCATCGCGTCAAATGCTTTTTTTAAAAAAAGGTATTTCCAGAACAACTTAAGATAGCTAAAAAAGGAGTGGTATCGGACATTGCATTCCGAAACTTCCACACCATTTTTTCTCAAACCCCCGATTAAAACCCTGTTCCTTGAATAATTTGGGTTATAAATCCCGAAGTATAAAACTTTCATATCATTTTATCTTTTTAAGATAACCGTCTGGATTGAATGTTAAATAAAACTTTTCTCTTGATTTATCCGCAACAAAATCTTTGTTTTCTGATAAAAATTCTTCTGCCGCTTCCATCGGACCCGGACCGAAGTCGGGAACCACGGGGTGACCGTTAACATTTGTGTCCTCAACGGCCAGATAGTTTCCGACGGTTACCAATCGACTATAAATATGCAACTCTTGTAATACATGGCCTTTGACATGGTCAGAGTCCAAAACAACCATAACCTTATCTTCCGGGTTAATAAGGTTCCTGATCTTGTGAACAACCTCGTCTGACACGGAAGAACCTTCAATATAAGTGATCCTATCATGCTTCGGTAAGTTTTCTCTTGGCCGATAATCCACGCTTATCACCCGGCCGTTATTAATCAGACTGCATATAGAGGCAAAAAATAGTGTTCCTCCGCCATCGGCCGTTCCACATTCTATTATTATATCTGGCTTGGTTTCAAATATAATTTCCTGATATGTCCAAAGATCAAGAGGGCATTTTAAAACCTTAGCGCCAAGCCATCGGGTATTAAACCACGGGAAACCGCTGAATACATTCCCCGGGCCATAGTAAAGCTTATGAAATTGATCAATTATTTCTTTTTCTGTTCTCGAAGAAACATAAATTCTGCGCCTGATTAAGTTGCGCCATATCCTGAACTCGTTTTTAATTTTTCCCATAGTCTTGGCGAGCATATTTTACCTGACTAAATCGGCTAATTTTTCATACCAATCGCTGGCTCCGGTAACTCTGGCCTTAAACTCAACAAAAGATGTGTCATTGGCAACCCCGAATCTTTTTATTCTGAACGAATCATCACTCGCCCTGACCGTTCCTCTGTCTATAGTAAATCCCAGCTTATAGTGATTCTTTTTTAGAATTTCTACGGTTTGCTGATTGAATACTCCAAACGGATACGCAAAAGTTTCCGGTTTCTTAGAAGTAACTTCTTGGATTATGCGGTCTGAGTCTAAGACCTCATTTCCCAATTCGGAAGCTGATAAGTTTTTAAGATTGGGATGGGAGTGAGAGTGGCTGCCTATCTCAAAATTATCGCTTAATAATTTTATATCTGCCCAATCCAATAAGGGAAGGCTGTTTTTAAGTTGCTCTGAAGAACGGTTGGTGTGAATAAAAAGAATGGCGGGAACACCATATTTGTTAAGGATTGGCACCGCTTCGGTCATAAAATCGCGATAACCATCATCAAAAGTTAAAAGCACATTTTTACCGGTCAGTTTGCGCTTGCTCGAAATTATATCATACAAATCCCCTGCCGTTAAAAAATTATAATCATTTCTTTTAAGATATCTCGTCTGTTTTTCAAATATCTCCGGAGTAACAGAAAATTCCCACCCACTGTTTCCTACTGAATGGTACATTAAAACGACGGCATATTCGTCCTTACACTTTAAAAATTTATAAAAAAACCGCAACAAACTTAACAGTCCCAGCTTTAAAAATTTTTTCATGGCCAAAGTTGAAGCAATACCGGAAATGGAATTAAAAAAGAGTGTAGATCAGCGGCGCCAGAGCGGAACCCTCCGTTATTACTATAAAAACCGCAAAGAGAACAAGCATGAAAATCAGAGGCGCAAGCCACCATTTTTTTTCCACATAAATAAACCGCCAAATTGAAGAAACAATCGATAATTTGTTTTTAATCTCCGTTAAAAAATTCATTCTTTTATTTGTTGATTAAAACCTTTTTAACCAGATAGTCCGCTACGAAATTGTGGCCATTGATGTCAAAGTGGTCATCTTGCTTATAATACATCCTCGGAACGCCGGAGGCAAGCAGATTTTTAAAATTTTGATGCATATCAATATATTTTATGCCGGTTTCATTTAAACACTGACGGACTTTTACCAGCGGTTTTTGAATATCCCATTTTTCCCGCCGCATTTTCGGATATTCCGTCAGGATTTCCTGCCAGTCTTCGGGAAACAATTCTAACCGATGCGGTATTATCAAAAACAACAAAGACACTCCATCATTTTGAGTAACTGCCTGAAAATCCTTGATTGTTTTGCAGTTTGTTTGAAAAGCGCCGCTAAAGGGAGGCTCATTGCTCTTTTTATAGATATCGTAAAGAGATGGGTATTTATCCGGTTTATCATAAAATCCGGCGCCTCTGGCAGAAATATTATATCGGGCAAGAGCATTTTTAACGGCTCTTATCCTCTCTATTCTTCTTATTATAAATCTGGGACTATGCAATTTGTTTGATAAGAATGCTCTCAATTTGCCGAATTTAATTCCTTGATACATATCTCCGCCCAACGGGTCATTATGAAGAAGAAGGTCATCCGTAACATCGTTGCCTGCGTAATATTGAAGTATCAATAGATCCGGCTTGTATTGCCTAATGTAATTTTTATAGGTCAAAAGTTGCATTTCCGTTCCCGTGCTTGACATTCCGAAGTTATAAACCTGATAAGGAGTGCCCCTTCCGTTCTTCTCGTTAAGTTTTTTTTCAAGCAATGCCGAGTATGATTTGTCATAGTCAACCTGAAACGCTTCCGTAAATGAATCACCCAGTGTAGCTATTCTAAAAGTTCCGGCCAATTTATTTGTCATAAAGTCATTTCCCACAAATCCTTGGGCATTGGTTTTAATCCGAGCGGAATATTCATCGGTTTTCTTTTCCGTATCTACATTGGGAACATGCATGGTGCGTATTTTCCCTTCCGGGTCAGCAATAAAAAGTCGCCTCTCCTGTGGAAAAAACACCCGCACAAATATTTCTACGACAAAAAACGCAACCAAAAGCCCTAATAAAATAAGGCCGGTGTGTCTGGCAATATTTTTAACAACTGGTATGTTCATAATTTTATCAATCTAGAACTAATTTGTCTTTCCAGTTATCATTATCTTTCATGGCAGGCATTTGTTTTTTGTCCAATAAAAACGACCCTAGAACCAAATAATCCATCTCCGTTCGCATAAAACATTTAAAAGCGTCCTCCGGTGAACACACGATTGGCTCCCCTCTGACATTAAAAGAGGTGTTGATTAAAACCGGACAGCCGGTTTTTTCTTTAAAGGCGGTAATCAAATCATGATACATCGGATTGGTTTCCTGAACTACCGTTTGTATGCGAGCGCTGTTGTCCACATGAGTTACGGCGGGAACAGTATTTTTTTTAACTTGAGCGACCAACAGCATATACGGACTGGGGGCATCCAAATCAAAATACTCTTGACAGTCATTCAGCAGAACTGACGGAGCAAACGGCCTGAAACTTTCTCTAAATTTTATTTTTAAATTGACCCTTTGCCAATTTTCTTTTTTCCGAGGATCGGCTAAAATGGACCGGTTGCCCAAAGCGCGGGGCCCGAATTCCATCCTCCCCTGGAACCACCCCACTACGGAATTTTCTTTCAAAAGTTCGCTGACAGCTTCAATAAGCTGTTGTCTGTCTAATTTTATACAGGGAACCGATAACCCCCCGCAAAAATCTTCTATTTCTTTATCCGTATAATCCGGCCCCCAATAAGCGTGATTCATTTGAAAACGGCGCGGTTGGCCAAGAATATGATTTTCCACATAAAGGGCCGCGCCCAAAGCCCCTCCCGCGTCCCCAGCCGCTGGCTGAATGAAAATATTTTTAAACCCGCTCTCCCGCAAAATCCTGCCGTTTGCCACGCAATTCAACGCAACGCCTCCCGCAAGGCATAAATTATCGGCTTTTGTTTCTTTTTTAACCCATCTCGCAAGACCCAAAACCGCTTCTTCGGTTATTAGTTGCAGACTAGACGCGACATTTTTGTGAAATTGGCTTAAAACCGACTCTTGTTCCCTTGCCGGTTCGCCCAAAAGTTTCTCAATTTTTTTGTGTATCCTGTCTAATTTGTCCATATCTTTAAAATATGCCCGGTTCAGCCAGTAACTGCCGTCATTGTTGAAAGTTATCAAATTTCTTAATTTATCCGCATAAACAGGTTGTCCGTGAGGCGCTAGCCCCATGACCTTATACTCGGCGCTATTCGGCTTAAAGCCCAGATAGCTTGTCAGAGCGGAGTAAAAAAGCCCTAGAGAGTGAGGAAAGGATATTTGCTTCTTAAGTTCAATGAGGTTTCCTTCGCCAACCCCAAAAGCGGTAGTCGTCCGCTCTCCCACTCCGTCCATGGTTAAAATCGCCGCCTTTTCAAACGGAGAGCACAAAAAGGCCGAGGCGGCGTGAGATAAATGGTGATCCGTAAACAAAATCGACGCCTTCTGCCCAAATTCTTTTTTAAGCATCTGGCGAACCCAAATTTTTTTCTTAAGCCATAAGGGCATCGCATTAAGAAATGCCCCGATACTCCAAGGCCAAGTATCAATCATAGTTCTGATAATCCTCTCAAAATGCAAAAACGGCTTTTCGTAAAAAACAACATAAGACAATTCGTTCCTGCCGATTCCCGCTTCTTTCAATACATATTCTATCGCGCATTCCGGAAATGAGTCATCATGTTTGACCCTGCTAAAACGCTCTTCCTGGGCGGCGGCAATCAATTCTCCGTCGCGCAATAAGGCGGCGGCAGAGTCGTGATAGAAAAAAGAGAGGCCTAATATATAGCGGTGTTTCATTAGAATTCCTGTTCCAGCTTCTTTAAGTCCCGTGGCTGGGAAGGGTATGATTCCCAGCCTGAAACTCGGCTGACTTTTTTAGCTTTGAATAAACCTAATAATCTGGAAACGGCGGCATAAAGCCCGACTACTATAAAATAAATCAGCGCTAGGATGATATACGAATTAATCCGTCCGAGCACACGGGCAAAACGAAACCAATTTTTTTTAAAAAAATTGAACATGCGCGGTTTTTATTAAATCGCTTAAGCGTCCGATTGTTTCCTGAAGGGAATGGTGCTCTTTTACAGATTGAACCAAAAATTGACTGATTTTCTGTTTTTCTTCCGGCGGCAGAGAAATCAGATGTTTAATTTTTTCCGCCAAATCAACGGAATTGCCGTGCTCAAACAGAAGTATAGAATTATATTTGCCAAAATATTTTTTAAAAGCGTCGTTGGAGGTAAGGACCAAAAGACCCGACGCCATTGATTCTAAAACAACTTTATCAATCCCCCCCTTGGGCGCCAGATTAACAGATAGGTCGGCTTCTCTGTAAACTGCCGGCATTATTTTATATGGCGCAAACCCTTTGAATTGAATAGAGCCGTCCAGATTCAAATCCGAAGTCATTTTTTTTAATTTTAACAAATAATCTTCGTCTCCGCGCATTACCGGCCGACCGATAATTTTAAGATTTACGCCGATTTTTGTTTCTAACACGATTTTTATGGCCTTAATTAACGTTTCAAACCCCTTTATGGGAGAGATTCTGCCTACGGAAATAATATTAGTTGGCTTACCGGGTGCCAAGTTTCGTTCTGTTTTGAACAGATCCGAATTAATTCCGTGGCCGACTTCAATAATATTTCTACCGCGAATGCGCAAGCTTTCTTTTGAAGCCGTGGCAACAAAATCAGAGAGCCGCGCCGCCAGTTGTGCCTTAAAACTGCTTGAGCGGTGCAAATACCAGAAAACCAATTTCTTGCGGAATATCTTTGTAAACGGCCACGCCGATAAGGCAAACAGCGGGGACATGTGGGCGAAAACGCCATCGCATCGGCGAGTATACCGAACCAATAATTTAAAAAACTTAAGGGCCTGAATCAGTTTAACCGTTCCCTTTTCCTTGCCCAACGAAAAGATTTCCACATTGCCGGGCAGGTCGTATTCGCCTTTGGCCAAAGTAATCACAAAAACCCTTTCAAAGTTTTTCGCGAATTCTTTTATCCAACCATTAAAAAATCCCAGCAGGTCGTCTTCCAAATCTACTTTTTGAGTTATAATAAGCAGTTTCATGAAATATATTTTATTAGCGCTTCTGCGTAATTTTTAATGGCCGTCTTCTTTTCAAATTGTTTAACAATTTCCAGTCCATTTTGTTTGTATTTATTATACTGTTCGGTGTCAGATAAAAGCTCTCTTGTTTTTTTGGCGATATCTTCTGCGTTCCAATCAATAATCAAACCTGATTTCTTGTCTTCTACGACATCCGGAACAATGCCGACCGACGTAGCCAGAACAGGCACTCCGCAAGCCATTGCTTCCAAAACAACCCTCGGTCCGCCTTCGTTGTATGACGGCATCGCCAAGAGCTTGGACTGATTGAGCAATGTGGCCACCTCTTCGGCGTCTTTCGCCCAACCATGGAGCAGAACGTTGTCCTGCAAATCCAAATGTCTAATTTCAAATTTCAAATATTCTTTCAGGCTTCCTTCTCCCACAATCAGACATTTGACATTTGGAATTTGGAATTTGAGTTTTGTTATTGCTTCCAGCAATAATTCTATTCCTTTGTTTTTTTCCAAACGGCCGATAAAGATAAGGTCATATGTTTTGGCCAAATTCATGGGTTTAAATATGTCTAAATCAATATAAACCGCCGGAATATATGCAATTTTATTCTCCGGAACTCCGCACCGCTTAAGAAAGACGGGGACCTGCTGTTGATTCATAACTCGCACCGCTTTTGCTTTTGACGCGTCAAATCTCAAAAATAATTTATATAAAATTTTATATATCAGCTCTTTGGTATTCGCCGCTTTCGGATAACCGACAACGTGAAAAATCTCAAGCATATATGGTATTTTTGTGAAATAATGCAAAATTCTCGCTCCCGTGCCGTTGTAAAAAGGCGGGTATTCGTGAACGGTCATCAACCATTGACCATTTTTAAGGATTCGCAATCCTTCGCGGATAATCCAGAATGGCTGAAAAATCAGCGGCCACGGGGAAGGATGAATAAAGACATTCCCGAACAAACATTTGACATTCCCTCGACCTGAGCTCGGGACGAAGGTTGACATTTGACATTTGACATTGGGCACGACGATGTCCACCCGTTCCCAGTATTTGTGAAACTCCTCAAGAGTATTATAAAAGGCGCCCCGTTTCCCTTGGGCAAGCGCGCGATCCCCGCTTATCATCAGTAATTTCATAGGAATTAGGAATTAGGAATTAGGAATTTATCAAATATTTGCTTGGTTTCATCCGCCATTTTTTCAATCTTAAACTTTTCTGCGGTTTTTTTGCCATTCTCAACAAATTGATTTTGTAAATCTTTGTCTTCCCACAATGTCTTAACCGCTTCAACAAGATTAAACTCGTCATTATAACGAATCATGAAGCCGTTCTCGCCTTGTTTGATAACTTCGGTATTGCCGCCGGCATTGGTAGTAACCACCGGCACGCCAGCGGACATAACCTCCAAAATTTGATGCGAGAACCCTTCATAGCCGGTATTTAGAACGAAAATGTCAGCCGCGGCAAGAAATTGTTTCAACTCTTCCTGTGTTTTTGCGCCCGCCAAAAAGACCTTTTGGCCTAGTCCCAGATTCGCAGCCATCGTTTTCAGAATTTCCATATCAGGGCCGCTACCGACTATCACCAGACGGAAAAACTGATTAATAGCTACCAGTTGCGGCATAATTTTTATCAGCATCCGGAAACCTTTCCACGGTACCAACCGGCCCACAGATAAAATAATATTGCCATGAACGCCGATCTTGTTGCGGGCATCTTCTTTAGATAACGACGAGTCAAGAGAATCAATTCCATTATAGACAACTCTGATTTTATTCTTGTCTACGCCCCATCCGTTCACCAACCCGGACAAATATTCGGATGGCACAATAACTAGGTCGGCTTGTCGGCAAACTTTGACCTGCATCCTGAACAATCTGCCGATGCGCCCGGTCTTTTTTGAAGTTTGAAACTCATCAATACCCAAATTAGTCAGTCCCTTTTCAGCGGCAACTTGCCAAGCGTAATCGCCGGCAATTCTGACGATCACCGGTTTTTTAAACAATCGCTTGGCCCACAATGCCGGCAAACCGCCGTTGATCGTGCTTAGTGTCAAAATAGTGTCGCATTTTCGCGCGCTAAATATTACCTTAAGCGCATATAGTAAATTGCGCAAAAACCACGGCCATTTTTTCCAGACACGGGCAATTTTAAACCCAAACTTTTTGTCGCCATCGTATCGCCAAACATGAGAATAAGTTATCAGTTCAATTTCATAGTCCTTGCCGAGAACCGGGCCGATATTGGCGGCATATGAAGCCGGCCCGCCGATATCGGGCGGAAAAATGCCGGTAACAATTAGAATTTTCTTCATCCCGTTAGAAGTAGTTGCTGCACAGCCCAAGGACGATTGGTTTTTGCGCAGAATTACTATTATTTATATATTTGACATCTCATTCATTTAACCCGTTAGGGCTACTTCTAACGGGATTCATTTTCTTGTAAATAAATTAAATTTGATTATGTGGAATATCGCGGCCACGCCGTCTTTCCAGTTTATTTTCTTGCCTTCCTTGTAAGTTCTGCCCCGATAAGATATCCCCACTTCATATACCCTTAATTTGTGTTTCGCCGCTTGGGCGGTTAATTCCACCTCAATGCCAAATCTATCAGACATAAGGCACGGTAAAATTTTATGCAACGCTTCTCTCGTAAAAACTTTATAGCCGGTCTCCATATCGGACAAATTGAGCCCGGTAAAAATATTGGAAAGAAGCGTAAGCAGTTGGTTTGCCGCATAGTGGGGAAAATATAATACTCTTCTAGGCAAAGTGGTTATAAATCTTGAACCATAGACCACATCCGCGTCCCCGTTTAGAATAGGTTCCAGAAGGATGCCGTATTCTTCGGGGTCGTATTCCAAATCAGCGTCTTGAATAATAATTATATCGCCCGCCGCCTCCTTAAAGCCCCTCCTGATTGCCGCTCCCTTACCGGCATTTTTTGGTTGCAAAAAAATTTTCAAGCCCTCCCGTTCTGGCAATTGTTTAAGAATTTCCGATGTACCATCGGTGGAACCGTCGTCCACAATGATAATTTCCTTACCGATTTCGCCAAGGTCAACATTGCTCACGCGCTTTAAAATTGCTTCTATGGTATTCTTTTCGTTATATACCGGCACGATTATTGATAAAAGTTTATTCATGTTGCTATTTTGCGGTAAACTTCTCCGTACTCTTCGGCTATAATCTGCCAGTCATAGCGTCTGGAAACCAGGTCAAGGGCATTTTGAATCATTTTTTCTCTTAGCGCCCCATCTTTTAAGGTCCGCGTTATTTTCTCCGCTATATCGTTGGGGTTATCGGGATTGCACACCAGTCCGGTTTTGCCGTCCCGCAGGAAATCTCTAATTCCTCCCTTGTCAGAACCGATCACGGGTATGCCGGCTGCCATGGCCTCTAGAAAGGAATTACCGAGGCCTTCAGAAAAAGACGGCCTAACAAAAACGTCCGCCGCTTTCAGGTGTGTCGGAATTTTCGATGGAGCAATCTCCCCCATAAAAATAATCTTACTTTTTACCTCAAGATTCTCGACCAAGCTTTTCAAGGAATCTTCTAGCTCGCCCTTACCAATAATAACCAGATAATAATTTTCACTCAACAAACTAATGGCCTTAATCAACCCGGCAATGTTATTTTTAGATACTAAACGGGATGTGGTAATCACCACTTTGGCATCGTTAGGTATGCCCCATAATTTTCTAATCGCTTCCTTGCCAACTCTCATGCCCTTATAAAGCCGCGCATCCACGCCATTGGGGATTATCCGAATTATGCCCTCACAATCGGACCTTCTGACATAATCTCCCAAATAACTGCTTATAACAGTAATCGCGTCGGCTTTATGAATAATCAACTGCCGGAAAAAACGCGTCAGCCAATTTTGATTGTTTAAATCCTTGCCCTCCTGCATAGTCAATAAAAAAGGTATCTTGGGAAAAATAAATTTAATCATCCAGCCGGCTCCGGCGGCCTGCGAGGCTTGAAAAGCATGAATAGCAATATAATTATTTTTAAGAAGAAGGTTTAGGGTTTTTAAAAAAATCATCAGCGGCAAAAAAAGTTTAGGCAAAAAAACATTAAAAATACCGGGGCCGTAACCAACCCGATAAACTCGGGCATTGCCGCTTTCTTCAAAAGGCGGCAACTCTTTTCGCGGGCGACCGGTTACTATATCAAATTCATAATCCGGCAACCTTGTCACAACATTAAAAATAGCCAGTTCCGAACCGCCGATAAGCGGCAAATAGGCAGTAGATAAGATTAGAATCCTCTTGTTTTCCATAGAATATTATGTTATTATATAAGATATGGAGATGAAACTCAATGCCCCCGAAGAACTGGCGAGTCATGAAAAAACCGCACCAAAAAGGCGGGTTTTGTTTATAATCACGCAATCGGAAATGGGAGGAGCGCAACAATTTTTAACTCAATTATTGAACCGCATTGATAAAGAAAAATTTGAGCTGGCGGTAGTTGTCGGCCAAGACGGCCAACACGAATTGGCCGATTACCTGCCCCAAGGAATAAGTTACATAACCTCAAAAAGATTAAAAAGGAATCCGAATGTTTTTGAAGATATCCTTTCTATTTTTGAACTTAAAAAAAACATCCTTGCCCATAAGCCCGACATCCTCTTTCTTAACAGCTCTAAGGCCGGTTTTAACGGCTCCTGGGCCGCTAAAATGGCCTCTAGGCGCCTTTCGGCCATGAAAGTGGTATATCGCATTGGGGGCTGGACATTCAACGACCCTTGGCCGCTATGGAAAAAACTGGGCTTTCGCTGGCTGGAAAAGTTCGGCGCCGGATGGAAAGATTATATAATTCTGAACAATAAATACGATTTTGAGCTGGCTAAAAAATTCGGCATAATCCCCCGGAAAGAATTGGTCTTAATTCATAACGGAATTGACCCCTATCTTGAATTTTTGAGCAGAGAGGAAGCGCGACTACAATTATTCCAGAAGATCGCCCGTTCAGGCCTTGCGGAAGGGCAAGGAGGACAAGCCGCATTTTTGCAGGCTGACATTATTGTTGGAACAATCGCCAATTTTTATCCGTCAAAAGATATCGCCAACCTTATCAATGCCGCCGCAAAAACGGCTGGCAATATCGTCTTCGTAATTATCGGCGACGGATATCTAAGACCGATGATAGAATCACAGATAAGCGCCCTCGGACTTAACAAAAAGGTCTTCCTTGCCGGAAAAATACCGAATGCGTCGCGCTACCTGACAGCGCTGGATATTTTTGTATTACCGTCAAACAAGGAGGGCTTCCCCTTCGCAGCGCTTGAAGCGATGGCGGCCAAGGTGCCGATTATCGCAACGCGGGTCGGCGCGATACCAGAAATTATTGAAGACCGCAAAAACGGCATTATTGTGCCATCAAAGAATCCGGAAGCCATAGCCGGAGCAATTGAAGAACTGTCCCAAGACGATAGATTAAGGCAAGAGCTCGCCATTCAAGCCCATCAAAACCTGATAAAAAACTTCTCCGCCAATCAAATGGTTGAAAAATACGAAGAGTTGTTCGGAAGAATGCAAGAGGTCTAGAGTTCTCTGCCCAGAGATCTCAAGAACACTCTAGCATCCAACTCAAAAGATGAATCAACCTGCACCGCTTTGCGAGCCATGGCTACCGCGTCGTCAATCCTGCCCAATCTGGCATATGCCGTCGCCAGTGACGCGTAATATTGCGGATTATCGGGTTTTACCTTAATCAAGTTTTCATAAATTCCGGCAATGTGAATAAAATCGTTGGTTTTCGTATAAATGTTGATTAATCTTAAATAATCCTGCTCGCTGGGGCCATATCCGTTTTGTATCGCCCTTTCCATGTCATTGAGTCCGCTCGGATCTCCCGATTCAATTTTAACCGTTCCCAAATACCAGTTGGATACACCGGTTTTTGGATTTAAGTCAACGGCTTTTTGGAAAAATTCAATGGCCTTGGGATAGTTGCCTTTATTAATATATGCCTGGGCTATTTCAAAATATGTTCTGATAAATGTCGGGGAAAGCTCAAGAGCTTTCATGGCATAATCCAAAGCCCTGTCGTTATAAGAAGATTTCGAGTCATCTTTGCCAAGCACGATATTTAATCTTGAACCGTAAAGATGGGGCAAATAATCAACGGGGTTTTCTTGAATATTTTTATCAATTTCTACCATCGCGAATACATACGCATCTCGCACTTTTTTTTCTTTGACGCTTGGCCCACCCTGACCCACTAAATACTGGGCGAATCTATGCCGATACTCATATTTGCCGGGTACATCATAAGACAAAGCCTCCGTATATTTTTTAAGAGCGCCGTCAAAATCGCCATCCCAGCTTCTGGTAATGGCTCTGGTAACCGCATAATTGGCTTTAGCGGGTAGCACATTTGTTTTATATATCAGAACTGGCACGATAATAACCAAAATCACCGCCAGCATATTTATAAATGCCCTGTTCTTTATGGTTACTCCCGAAACCGCGCGCGATTCGTTTTTACGAGCCAAATCCAAATAAGATACACACCCCGCTACCGTAAAGAAAACGATAAGATTGGCCGAAGTGTCAAATATAAAAGAATTGTGGATCATATACGCAATAATCGCTGAAATCAAACCGACACTGTAAATAAAAAAATTGTTATCTCTCAACAATTTGCGCAGAGAGGCAAATAGCGCCACAAAAATACTAAGATAGGCCAGTAATCCGATAGCTCCCATTGTTACCAAAATCTCAATAAACATATTGTGAGCTCTATCAAAAAGAGTTTCCGCTCCCGGACCGGTAAAAAATTGGGGATTAAAGTATTTCGAAAAGGGAATATTGAAATTCTCCGGCCCCCAGCCCAAAATAACTGTTTTGGGGCTTTCGCTCCATCCTTTCAATCCCGCCTGCCATGCCCAAAAACGAGTTTGAACGGTAACTGCGGTAAGCGATAAATTTGTAATTCTGCTTAAATACCTTGAACTTTTAACAAAAGAGCTGTCGTTAAAAATAGATGAAAAGATAATAAATAAAACAGCCGAAGCAATTAGTGTCTTAAATGCCAATTTACCGACACGAGACCTATTCCGCTTTGCCCACAAAAATGAAAAAACCATAAGTCCTGCCGCATAACCAAGAAGAGACCCCCTGACTGCAGTCATCAGAACAGCGATAGAAGCGATAACAAAGGCAAATAAATATAATGTTTTGCGATTCTGAGTATTTTGAGAATTAAAATACATAGTCAAAGACAGAAAAACCAAAAGAATTTCATAACCGGCAAACAGTGCGGCATTTCCAAGAGTGCCAAAAATTCTGGTCCGGCCGCCAGACCCTATGAAAAACTCGATATTTGTTTTTTGTCCAAATCCGTAAAATGCCGATAATACGCCGGCGAAAATCGTTAGATTCAAAAGCGTCTGCCAATGCTCCCGCTTGGTTAAAACCGAGGTTAAAATCACAAAAAATACAAAGTAATGCCAAAAAGTCCAAAGTCCGCCCATTCTTTCAAGCGAACCCCAGAAACTCGGATATTGCAAAATGCTTGTAAGAGTGGTCAGAGTAAACGCAAGAGTAAAAAACAAAAACGCCCAAAATATTTTATCGCGGCGAGGCAGATAAGACCGGTCTTTCAGAATCAATATCAGATAAGCCGCTCCCAGAATTTCAATTAAACTCCTAAAAATAATAACCTTGCCAAAATGAAAAGGGGATATGAAGTCCTTAAATATAATAAGCGGCGTAAAAGCCGTCAGATATATGCCAAAACGCAAAAATTTTGCTAAACCCGATTCTCTTGAATTGTTTTTATTCATTTAATATATTGTATCACGATTTTCTTAAATTTATATATTTTAATTTGGCGTTATTCTATATATAATCCCCGCAAAATCATCGGAAACATAAAGCGCGCCGTCCGGGCCGAACTTTAAGTCAACCGGCCGGCCAAGAACTTTTCCATCTTTAAGCCAGCCAGCCACAAAATCTTCCGCCTGAATTTTGGCAGGTATCTCCCCTTTCGTTCCCAAAGGAAAACGGACAATCTTGTAACCGGTTGGGGCGCTTCTGTTCCATGAGCCATGATACGCCACCAGAAGCTGATTTTTCCACTCTTTCGGCCACTTGTCACTGGTAATAAATGCCAGTCCCAACGGCGCCGAATGGGCTGGAATATCTATCGCCGACGGTTCGGTCTCGGAACAATTTTGGGGAATATCTATCCGTTCAAATTTGTCGGGATGGAATGTTTTATCTTGAATCCGTTTGCCGTAGCAAAACGGCCAACCGTAACGGCGCGCTCCGAATTCCTGTTCCGGTCCGCCGACTTTGACGATATTTATCTCGTCCGGGGGTAAATCGTCTCCCAAGTTATCCCGTCCCATTTCAGTCGCCCAGATCTGACCGGTAAAAGGGTGGAAATCAAAAAATACCGAATTTCTAAGTCCGCCCGCAAATTCCGCGGTATAAGTGCCAGCCGGGTCGGACTCAAGAATTGCCGCTCGTTTCCATGAATCCTCCTCGCAAGCATCGCAGGAAGAACCCATACTGACATAGAGCTTGTTCTTGCCGGCCGTCAATTGGGAGCCGAATCCTTGAAGAATGGGAGTAGACCTGAAATTCGGCCCAAAAGCGATGGTTCTGGTAAAATGACGCCCGCTTTCTTTGGGAAAAGTAACGATATTTTGCGGTCCGGAAACAACAGAAACCGTCCCGACATCATACTTATAACGGGCAACCTGATGCTGTTCAGCGATGTATAAGTAAGTAACCCCGCTCTTTGAGTCCTTATAAAAAGCCAGACCGTGGGGCAGCCGAAGATTTTCAATCAGTGTCTTTTGATTATCAGCTTTGCCGTCACGATTTAAATCTTCCAGAATTACTACTCTCCCTTTTTGCGTTTCACTGACCAGCATCTCTCCCTTCGGGCCAAAAGCAATTACTCTCGGTCCGTCAAGTTTATCCGCGAAAACTTCAATTTTAAATCCCTCGCCTATTGAAAGGAATGATAAGTTGCCCTCTTCCAGCGCGTTTGGGAAGATTAATTTTTTAACTGCGCCGATTCCGCCCAGATAGTAGAGTAGGGCAAGCACAAGAATAAGACCGGTAAAAATGTATTTTTTCATATGCATTTTAACTTACAATTATTGCATCATATTATAACAAGAATACAAAAGACCCGCAAGATAACGGGTCTTTTACGGTCAAATCAAGTTTTAAAGCGCCTGCAAATAACTGCCGTGCACCCAAGCATCATTATTCTGGTATTTTATCTTATGCCACAAACCCTGCTGGCTCAAACTTTCTATTGTCTGCCCCTCCGGAAGCTTGCCCAAAAGCTTACTTGAGGTGCTGGGCAATTCCCTGACATTCAATTGATCAGTGCCGATAACTTTATACCGCTTGACTGCAATACCAAGGACAGTTGACGTTGGCGTATTCGTTCTTATATAGTTGGGCACCTGACTTAAAGAAGTGTAATCGGCGCCTTTCGGATACCAGTTGAACTCGTTGTCGTTGATGATGAACACCTTTTTGAAGAAATTCGCATCTTCGGCAACCGCTTGCGCTCCGGTCATATTAATCCAATGAAGCTTGCCGGTATCTTCGCCAGTCGTTTCCACTCCATAGACCTTCGCATCACCATTCTTTCTAAACAAGCCGGATGCTACAAGCGTGTCTCTGGTTGAAGATGTCACTTTTTTCACTTTATTAAATCCAAGGTGTCCATAGAAACTGAAGATAACGGGATTGAGGAATAACCTCCTGTAACCCCATGCGTTGGCGATATAAACATCGGGGTCGTCAGAGCCGGTGGCGCTAATAACATCTCCCTCTTTCAAAGATAACGCGACTAAGCTGACAAATCCTCGTGAAGCCGGAGTTACTTGGCCTGTTGTTGAAGTCGACACAGGTGTCGTTGTTAAAGTCGGCGTAGGGGTCGTTGTGACTGTGATGATAAGAGTAGGCGTGGGAGTTGCCGTAACGGTAGGCGTAGGCGTGGGCGTGGGAGTTGTTATCGTGCCGCCTCCACCGCCGCCTCCACCGCCGCCACTCGTAACATCACAGGCCTCAGAACTCGGGGTTACGGTAACCGTTATAGCGGCTCCGCCACTCGCAACAGAAACCACGAGCCGAGATTCCGCACTGGAACAAGAGTAAGTAAATCCTCCGTTATTGCTTAGTTTCAGTCTGCCAGCCGAGGTAAGAGTAAATGTCTGGCCAGCAGAGATGCTAATAGCTATGTCATCGGCAGTGGTTGTTACCGAATCCACGGAAGAACCTCCCACTATGATAAGATTTCCTACGGTCATAGCAACGGTGGTATCTTGCGGAAAATCAGCATCCCCCGCCCTTGCCAGATCAATTCCCGCCAAAAATACTCCGCCAATCAAAACGATGATGAGCGACAATAAAGAAAATTTATTTTTAAATAGTTTCATTTTTATTTTGTTTTTTGTTGCATATTCTGAATTGTTTTAACGACTGCGGAATCGAATTTCAGATTTTCCCAGAATAATACTTGGTCTCGGTTTATTGTCATCGCATCTTTGGGGCCATGGGGTTCAATCACGCCCAACTTAACAAGCTGACCAACTCCTTCCTCATTTACCTTAACATAATAAACATCAGATAAGATCAAATAATCAGAGCTGATATTCTTCAAATGCCCGAAGTATATCTGGTCGTTTGTTAAGAACACGGCTTGATATGCGCCTGCATCAATAAAATCTTTTTTATCATAGCGGCCATACTTAAGAAAATCTGTCAAAGATGGGACCCCAACAATAGTGCCAGCCGCTATGCCAAGAACAATCCATACAACAACTGAAATGTGTTTATTGCGAACCATATTCCTAATTAATGACACTTGGTTGTATCAATGTCCAATGATAGTGATGATGTGCCATTAATACGCAGATAAACCCATGTTCCCGCCGTGTTCTTCATTTGTAAACAGGTGCCGGCGCCAGTGGCACTTCCTGCGGCGCTTGAGCCGAACAAAATACTTACGGTAGCCGTCTCACGGCCGCCAAACTCGGCAACATACTCGGCGGCGGAACTAGCCACATTGTGACCGGCGACAAAACTGCTTGTTACGAACATCGTTGATGCCGATGCTCTGCCGATTGATTCAAAAGCCCCGGAAGTGGAAGCCGTAACAAATTGAGCCGAGCCCGCAACGCCAAACTGGCCGGAAACTAGAAGATCGTTAGCGCCCACTAGACGAGTAGATGTGCTGGTGCCAAAGCGGGAATAAGCCGCCGTGGCAAAACCACCAACTTGTAATGTGTTGCCAGTTAAGAGATAAGAAGCCGAGGCGGTACCTTGAACTTCAAAGACAGTTTGGGGAGTAGCGCCAATACCGACCCTGCCTAGGGTGGTGTTAATCGTCATCACTGTTGTAGTGCCGGCGGCATTTTGAAATCTGAAAGCGGTAGCGCTATTATCTTGGGGCCTGATTTGACCGTTGCCCAAAGTAAGAACCCCTGATATTGATGCTGTGCCACCAACATCAAAAGCTCCGGAAATAGAAGCCGTGACAAATTGAGCCGAACCCGCAACTTCAAACTGGCCGGAAACTAGAAGATCGTTAGCATTCTTTAGGCGACCGGATGTGCTAGTGCCAAAGCGGGAATAAGCCGCCGTGGCAAAACCACCAACTTGTAATGTGTTGCCGGTTATAAAATAAGAGGCCGAGGCAGTGCCTTGGACTTCAAATTTAGTTTGAGGAGTAGTAGTGTTAACGCCAACCCTATTGTTGGTGGTATCAACTGTAAGAGTGTTGATGGTGCCGGCCGCATTCTGGAATTGAGCCGCGGTGGCAGAACCAACGGTTTGCGTAAAGGTGCCGGTGGTAAGCATATTTGTCCCGATCGTGCTTGCCGCATTCGCGCTACCGGTTAATATAAAAACAAGAACCAAAACTGTGGTTATTGAAACCATCGACCTCAAAAATGCTGAAAACTTTTTCATATTATTTTTTATTATTCCGATATACAAATCTTTTTAAAAAGATCCGGACACCAGAGAGTTAAACGACCTCTAATAATTATGAACCTTGACTTAACGCACCGCAATAGTGAGTTATCCACAGCCAAGTTAAACATCAGAATGAGTAGACAAAAAAGGAATAACCTATCCGGTCAATCGGTTTATACAGTTCCGGCCAGTTAACATATTTATCCGGCGTCATTGAACCTTCAAGCTTTGACCGCACCAAGAAATGAACATTCACCGCATATTTGCCCGATGGATTCAGCAGCCATCGTTTTTTTATTCCCGAAGAAAATAAGTCATTCGTTATACCGTAATGCTCCGGGCTGGATTTTCTCCAAGAATAAAGGACTTTGGTTTCGGAGTGCTGAATCTGGTAAGCCCTTAAACGCTTTAAATCCTGACCCCATTCTAGGTTGGAATCGTCAAGATATTTGTACCCGTTGGCCGGCCCGCCGACAAATTCATTAAAATAGGCCAGATAATCAGGGTAAATTTGTACCGCTGAAAAAACATACCAGACACCTAGACCGGCAGTAAAAATTAAAATCACTTTTTTGTTTAAGTTAAACCGCAAATCGGCCAAACCACCCGCATAAAGAATCAGGAACGGGTATACGGGCAGAATATACCTCACCCCCAGATTCTCGGCCTTGAAACTGGTAACTAAAAGAAAAACAGTCACGGGAATGAAGATAAGCTGTTTTTCCAGTCCGGTCAGTTTGTATTTTTTATAAGCAACGAGGGAGGCGGCAAAAGCAACCAAAGCCGGAATCGGTGTTTTTATGAGAAAAGCGAATATAAAATAATACCACCAGCCATCTTTGGAAAAGTTGCCGTTCAGATAATAGTAATAATTGGATGAAATATCGGAATAAACGGAGCGGAGTCCTTTCAAGTAAAAGTCCGCACTGACGGGAAAGAGATAAATAACATATACCGCCAAAGAACTAATCGCTCCGATTACCGCAAAATAACCCAAGAATCTCTTTGCCTTTAAAAAATAACCGCCCCCCCCTTTCCACACATAAACAAACAACGGAATGGCAATTATTGGCGCAAGGAACACTCCGGAAAACTTTGAGCCCAAAGCCAGTCCCAAACCGATACCGATATGGATGATGAACTTTTTGCGGCCGGTTTTAAACAATTTCCAAAGATAATAAAGGGTTATAAAGGAAAAGGCTGTTACCGCCACATCAGTAGTCACGAATTGAGTGTGAGCAAGCATATTGGGCATAAACGCGTAGAGAAACAGGGACAAAATGCTGGCCTTGCGGCTGAATAGTTCCGAGGCCCACTTAAAGATATACAGCCCGAGTAAAACCGATATCAAAATGATAGAAATCCGCCCCAGCAAGAGAAGTTTATCCGCATCGTTTGTAAACAGAAACCTCTGGCCAAACCGCCATTCATCTTTCAACGGACCCGCCAAGCTGGGATCGTTTTTGTCAAAATTAAGGTCAAGGAATAATAGTGGAAAAGACGCCAATAGCTTTACCAAAGGCGGATGCTGGGGATTTAAAACAACCTCTCCCGTTTTCCAGTAAGAATAGCCGCTCGGTAAATGGGTTATCTCGTCGCCGGAAGGGCTAAAATTCCGGGCGCTGAAAAACGGGATTAAAAAAACAACGGACAGAAGAGCCGCCGGAATCAGCATTGATGTTTTAAACACTTTCATTTCCGTGATGGTATTACGGTATTTTATTTCCCGCCATATTTATCATTTCATCTATCGCCGGGTCGGATTTGCCGTATTGTTTGGCCTTAAGTAAGTATTCCAGCGCTCTAATATAGTCCTTATTATTGAAATAAGCGGTTCCGAGGATGCTAAAATATTCCGCGTCATTGGTTGAAAGATATTTGTTTGCGACGCTAATGGCCTCGTTAGATTTGCCGACGGCAATCAGTAAATACCCGTATTTTACGGCAAAATCACGCGCCGGATTCAATTCCACAAGGACGACCAAATGTTCAAGCGCTTTTTGATATTGTTTTTGCTTAATATACAAATTGGCCAGATTAACGCGCGGATTGATTGACTTCGGATTAAGCTCCGCGGACTTGATAAAATATCCCTCCGCCGCTTTTTGGTCGCCGGAATGTCCCGCCCAAACGCCCAAAAGATTCTGCAAGGGAGAATAACCCGAATAAATGGAAACTGCCCTATCAAGTTCGTGCTTCGCCTCTGCCCATTTCTCGTTTTGCATATCAATGGCCGCCAAAGCGACCCGCGGAATCATGCTGTCGGGATGAAGCCGTTCCGCGGCGGTGAAAATCTTCTCGTCGCTAAACCAATCCTTATTCCTGTCAAAAACAAGATATCCGTACCACACCAGCATGACACCTGCCGCCGCCCACAGAAGCGTTTTGCGGCGACCGGCCAGTCCAAGCGCCGCGTAAGACAAAACCGCCAAAAATCCGAGGGAAGGAAGATACATCAATCTTTCGGCCATTACTGTTCCGGTGGTCAGCGCGAGATTGGATATGAGCAGATAAGGGAAGAAGAAGAAAGCAATTCCGACAGCTAGCCAGCCGCGCCTCTTTTTCCACAATACTGCTACTGATACCGCCAGAATGGCTAAACCCAAAAGGGCCGAAACGGAAGTCATGTTAACAAATCCGAAACTGGAATAAGAGTAGTCCGCCGAGAGATGGACCGGCCAAAGCAATTTTAAAACATAAAGAGACAGGACTTTAAAAGCCGTCCCCAACCGTTCCGCCAAAGGCAGAAATTTTAAAGGATTCTCAATAAAATTAACAACCCCCGACTTAAACATATATTCGCCCAGGGCCAGATACCGCAAGAGAAAGTATACGGCGAGAGCGGGCGCGAGATACACGCTTTTCCTCCACACCGCGCTCCACGGAAGATTCAAGCGCCAACGCTTGATAAAAATCAATATCGGCAGAACGGCTAAAGCGCTTTCTTTGCTTAAGAGCGCCAAAAAGAAGGCACCCGCTTCCAGCAACCCAAAACCGCGCAAAGACACAATAGCCGCCAGAACAGCCCAAAAGAAAGCCAGCAATTCAGCTCGCCCCACGATTGAGGTTACGGCCTCGGTATGGATCGGATGGAACAAAAAGAGCAAAGCGGCTAGACTGGCCAACTTTTCATTTTTGCTCAATTTGAATAGCAGAAGATAAGCTAAAACGGCGTTAAAAGAATGAAGAAGTATGTTGACGACATGAAAATGCCACGGCTTTGAACCTAACATCCTGTATTCCAAAGCGTAGGAAACAACCGGAAGGGGCCGAAAAAGGCCGGAATGAGGACTTCTTTGATGATACGGGGCCGCAAAAAAACTTAAGATCGGATTTCGCAACAAATCACCGCTTCTTTTTTCAATTACCACCGAATCGTCAAAAACAAATCCGCCCTTAATTCCGTTTCCGTAAATTATAAATGACAAAACAACGGAAATCAGACAGACAAAAATAATCTCTTTTTTCCCTTTTAACATTTTATTTAAAACCGGATTGAAGTTGGCTTAACTTGTCCGCATATTCCCGCGCTTTCGCGGAATTTCCAATCTTGAAATAAATCGCGGCCAGATTCTGGTAAGCGTAAATAAAATTCGAGTCAACGGCAATAGCTTTTTCATATTCTTTAATAGCGGAGGCGATATCCCCCTTCATCTGATAAATATTGCCCAGATTAAAATGCGGCTGGGGGAAGTTTCCGCTTTTCGCGGCGTTTTGATAAAATTCTGCCGCCTTGTTCAAGTCCCCGCGGTTATAATATATGGCGCCTAGATTGTTGTTTATTCTGGCGCTTTCCGGTTCATATTTCAATATATTTTCATAAAAGGCGGCCGCGTCTCCCCACAAGATATTACGCTGAATAGATTGGTAAGCGAAGAAAGCAAAATAAACGACAAGCGCGGCAATTATCAAGGCCCGACCTTGAATCTTCAAAAAGGTCGGGCCTTTAAAATTCAAGAGTTTTACCAGATAGAAAGAAATTATCAGCCAAAAACCGACCATTGGCAGATAGAGCCAATGCTCATACATTAAAGCATTTATGGGAGTAATTCCCGAGACCGGCAGAAGTGCGATAAAAAACCAGCCGAGGCCCAAAAACCAAATTCTAAAAGGTGTTAAGTTATAAGTTGTGGGTTGTAAGTTGTGGGTTTGAATTATGGTACGCTTTTCTTTTTTATAAAGCCGTTTCAACCAATACAAAAGGCCCAGCAACCCCAAAAATACCGGCCATACCGGCCACTGGAAAAGGGAAGTATAAACGGCTCTCCCTCGTTCCATGTGAAGCCCGACCGGAACAAACAAAAGTTTTATGTATTCCCACAAAATAGGCAGAAAAGTAAATATTCTTACACGCAGGTTTTCAGAGTAAAGATTGGGTTGGGAATAAAAATTAAGAGTATTCTGAAAGTTAAGGACAGTAAGCCGCAATATCCCATAGATAAAAACAACAGCAAAATATGGCCCTGTCTTAACAAGCCCCCGTCTAATTGACCATAAAAAGGTCCGACCCTTTTCCGTTCCAAGGTCGGACCTTGGCGACAACGCGGCAATATAAAAAATAAGGGCAAGCGCGGGAAACATGATGCCTGTTTCTCTGCTTAACAGGCCGAGGATTAAAAAGAAAGTAGAAAGTAGAAAGTAGAAAGTAGAAAACTTTCGCTTTGTCAGATTGATAATATTGAACGCCGCTGATTCCGATTTAAGAAAAAGCAACAGCGCTAACAGCATGAACATCGCAACCAAAGCGTCTCCCCTTCCGGAAATGTAAGTTATCGCTTCGGTCTGAAGAGGATGAATCAAAAAGAAAATAGATACCAAAAACGCAAGCAAATTTCTTTTAAAAGTCAGCTGGAACAGCCAAAATACAAGGATACTGTTAAATATGTGGATTAAATTGCTGGTTAAATGATAGGCCAGCGGTTTTACTCCCGATATCGCGTAGTTAACGGCGAAAGTAAAAAAAAGAAGCGGCCGATAGTAGTTGCTTTTTAGCCCCACTCCCGCCAAGACATTGTTGGAAAGCCAAAATTTTACATTTGACCACGAGACGCTATGAACAGAAACGTTATTGACAATCCAGTCATCATCATCCCAAAAAAGCTTGTTATTCAAGTTAAAAGAATAAATAAAACTACCGATTACAACTAGTAACATAACTGGCAACCATACTTTTTTTGAGACAAAATTAAGCATTGTTATTAATCCCAAATTTGAAATTTGACATTTTAAAAGTATTTCTTCAAAAACCCTCGCGCTTGTTCGTTGTTTTCGTCTATTTCCAGCGCCTTTTTAAACATGTCTTCCGCTTCGCTCATGCGGCCCAGATTCATATAAACGATTCCCAATACATAATAACTCTGGCTGTCTTTTAATCCCAGCCCAATCGCCTTTTCTATATTTTCGGCGGCCGATTCCTGATTCTGCCGGTCAGTATAATAAGCGTGGACAAGCCCCTGATAGAGATACGCCCGCGGATTTTCAGAGTCCATTTTTGCGGCTTCCCGCGTGAAATAAAGAGCCGCCTGCCGCCAACTGATATTATAGAAAAATCGGGCCAGAATAATAGCATCGCCGCTCGCACGGACTACGGCATTCTTTTCCGTAATGAAAAATTTGGAAATAATTTCAGAATGTTTAATGTTATTTCTGACCAGAATAACCACATCTTCGTTGACATAAACCATCTTCCAGTCCGGATTTTTTGCGATATCCGTCAAAAATGTCTGGCCCCAAAGCGCGGCATCGGTGTGTCCGAAAAATATAAAATTAATGCCATATTTCCCTGATAGTTCCGTCCACTTCTCTTTATTTTCCTGCATCGGCTTATAAATCTCGTCAAAAAATTTAACCGAATAGGCCTCGGGCCGGTTGTCAACGAAGACCTTTTCTTCGGGATAAAGCCGCCATATCAGATATCCGCCGACATCAAAATTGTTAAACACCGGGCCGCTGATATTGTTTTCTTTGACGAAATCAACCGCCCGCTCCAGTCCGTTGGGAACGGAGAATCCGAACTTTCTAGAAAGATTGAAATACTGATAGTATCTGCCGCTCGCCACAAAAAAAATCAACCAGACCAAAAATACGGAAATTATTATTTTAAAAACAACATCTAGACGCCGCCTTGCCAGCC
>Ga0209541_10000107_pt1 | contig 143864 bp, 118 predicted proteins | sample RifCSPlowO2_01_FD_184027 | JGI IMG/M metagenome (GOLD analysis project Ga0209541, IMG submission 184027) | Groundwater microbial communities from Rifle, Colorado - Rifle CSP2_plank lowO2_0.1 (SPAdes) (version 2) | ecosystem: Environmental > Aquatic > Deep subsurface > Groundwater | place... | reverse complement strand
TCCTCACGACGGCGGGTCCAGCCTGCCATATCATGATGTTTATTGAATAGCATTACTCATCTGACGGAAAGCCTAAAGCTTGAATAGCTTCTCTTACGAACTATGGCGTGGACACCAAGCCCGCCTGTTCGGACGGGCTTCAATAAGATGCCGGGCTGCGCTTTATTACTTTGAAACCCTATTGCCAATTGTAAGCTATTACTTAAACAACTGGCGGAGGGCGTGCCCTTTTATAAAATTAGTAAGATTTTAGAAAAGGGCACCCCGCAGTCATGCATAGAGGTTGTGTGAGTTATTAAAATTAAAAAACCGGACATTTGTCCGATTAAGGAAGTGAATAACCAGTTATAAGTACAAACGCATATGGATATAGAAATATGAATACCACTATATAAACAAGGATCAATCCGATTCGAAGAAAAAACTTTTTTAGGGTAGTTCCTTTAAGTGCATAAAAGAACAAAATTGGAATCATAAAAAATGTTCCAAAACCAATATACACCGCAAACAAGAATAAGCGTAGCATTCCTAACCCCTTACACCAAAGAGCTTTCGATTACCTTATCCAATAATTGAGTGAACGTCAAACCGGCTGTTTGAGCGGCTTTCGGGAGAAGAGAATTCTTTGTTAGTCCCGGCAAAGTATTTGTTTCCAATATATATATTGTGCCATTGCCCTGCTTTAAAATCATATCCGTTCTTGAATATCCGCTGCACCCTAAAACCTGATGGGCCCGGACGGCTATGTCCTGAACTTTTTTAGTCAGAGCTTCGTCAAGCGGCGCCGGCGTTATTTCGTTGGAATGTCCTGTTTTGTATTTAGCGTCATAATTAAAAAATTTATGATTTTTAACGGGAATTATTTCCGTCACCGGAAGAGCGGAAACCTGCTGACCGTTGAGATTATCCAAAACTCCGCAGGTTAATTCCCGGCCCTTTATAAACTCCTCTACCAGAACAAATTTATCCAACTTGAAAGCCGCAACAACCGCTTTTTCCAATTTCGCCACATTCTCCACTATCTGAATCCCGACAGAAGAACCGCTTGAACACGGCTTCACGACAACAGGAAGCTTTACTATTTTATTTATAAAAAAACTAAGCTGTGCCGCATAGTTTTCTCCTCTCTTTAATTTCATTGTTCGAGGAACGTTGAGTCCTGCCAGTTTGAATATTTCCCGGCTATGGAATTTATCCATGGCTATGGCTGAGCCGGCAATCCCTGAACCGGTATATTTAACCCCGCTATGCTCCAAAATGCCCTGAATCTTGCCGTCTTCGCCGAATGTCCCGTGAAGAGCGTTAAAAACAACATCACACAACTTGAAAACTTTGTCCGGAGTTGTCGGCTTGCTTCCTGAAAACCACTTACCGGTCTTAGAAATTTTAATAACAACCGGCTCGTATTTTGCTTTATCTAAATTCTCAATAACATTTTGACCGGTATTCAGAGAGACATCGTGCTCTGAAGAAGGGCCGCCCATTAAAACGCCTACCCGCAATAATTTTGAGATTTCTTGCTTCATAAAAATTTGGATAAATATTTCACCACTTCCGGAAACGGGGGTATAAACCAAAGTACGATGTCAATGGCGATAAGAATAATAATGATAATTTCCAAAAAAGCATTTCTTTTCTCGGCGAGAAATTCCATCATCATTTTAGAAATGTCCGAAAGATAATCTATTTTTTTATCAAGAACATCGAACCTGACTTTTAGATCGTATTCCGAACTCATCTTGTTATAAAGAGTTTCCAAGTCCGGCGATTCCCAGATCGATTCCGGCTTATCAAACAAGGCAAGATGAACAACGGTTGTCTGTTTGACCGAGAAAACCTTGCCGATCTGTTTCAGTAATTTTTTTTCGGAAAACAGGGCCTTTCCTTTTGTTTTTAAATTATCAACGACTATCTCAAAATCCGACAGGTTCCTGTCAATGTCATCTTCGTATCTTTCAAGCGCCACCGACTGCGAAAGAACATACGATATTATTTTTATTTTTTCGACACCAAGATGAGCCGAGTAAACCTTCTCAAAAGTTACTTTTTCTATGCCTCCGCCGATCAAAACCTTAGTATCTTCGTCATATGGGTAATGTTCTTTTTTGCTTTTGATATACGGCCGGACTTCTCCCAAAAACTGCTTGCGCAAATTGACAGGAACATTCCAGAAGGTTACCGTTCCAAACTTGGTAAGGACGGCATACTGGTCTTTGAGAAGCTTGATTACCAAAGGGTCTTCTCTGTTTAAATATGAGTACTGTTTAACGCCTTCCTGAACCTTTTTTAAGTCAATGGACTCGCCAATATATACGGTTTCCGCCTGATATTTGGTATATTTGACGTTTTTATTTTTCATGGCCATAATAGATATCCTGTCTATCCAACATAGCACTTTAGAAGACCTATTTCAAAATTGATATTCGGGTTGAATTGTGGCTTAATTTTTGCTAATCTGTATTACATAGTATGCCTTAAGATTTAATATCGCGCCCATAGCTCAGTTGGTAGAGCAGCTCCCTTTTAAGGAGACGGTCGTTGGTTCGAATCCAACTGGGCGCACATCAAAAGATAAGACCGGCTAAATACCGGTCTTATCTTTTGCCGCTCCTGGAAGATTCGAACAAGATAGGGGTCGGGAAAGAAAAGTTCTTTCCCGTGGTGGAAGCCTGCCGAAGGCAGGGAATTGAAACCGCAAGGTTTCAAGGAGAGAAGCAAAATGCTAGGCCTGGCGAGTCATTTTGCGGACGATGTGAGATTCCAACTGGGCGCACAAACAAACTAAAACCAAGTCATTGACTTGGTTTTAGTTTGTTTGTTTCTTACTTGCCGCCTCCCAGATGTTTTTTAATAAGCCCGTGAATCAGCTCGGAGTTTTTATGTATCAAGCCCCTGTTTCCTATAATGCAAATTCTTACGGCCACATAGTCGTCGGCCTCTAATTTCATCGCGGCAAAATATTCCGGATGGGTTTTTTTCAGGGAAAATATATTGCCGTCGTCGTGGTAAAGTATGTCTTCGGGCACAAACCGCCATGGAGTGGTCATCGGAACAACAACTATTTTATACGGCTCAATTCCCACAGCTTTGCCGATCAAATTTTCAAGTTTTTCAAGCTCTCCAAAAGACGAATGCTTTGTAAACTTTTCAAAAAATAATTTGTCTTCTCCGATAACTTTAATCTTTTTGCCGCTTATTCTTTCTTTGGACTGGCGATTCTTGAGCCGGATAACCAGTCCGGTTTTGGGAAGATTTCTGGTTTTATATGATTGGTAGAAGAATTGCAAAACAGGATTTTTGTGCGTATAAATATGGGCCGATAACTCGGTGTCATTCATCAGCCACAGTTTGCCGGGATTTATTTTATCCAATTTTATCCACATCGCGATCATTTTTTCCAAGAAACGCTGGCTTATTTGGGAAGATTTATGCAGATAAAATTCCTTATACATATACATATACAGGCGCTGTGTTTGTTTGGCGGCTTCAAGCGATTTCTTGTCTATTACCAAATGCCCGTCAATAAAACTCAAATAATCAAACACGCTTTTTATGTCCGGCCTTTGGCCGAATCCGGTATGATATACGTCCCGTTCAAGATAATCCAGCTTATCCATGCCAAGATTTTTATCCATCACGATTTTATAAAAACTATTTTTCCGCCCGAATAGGGCCTTGATAAATTTCGGGTCGCCGCCTGATTCTTTTATTTCTTTATTCAGCTGGCCTATGATTTTAAATCCATTTTCATCGTGATTCACGGGCGTAAGCTCTTCTATCACATGAGAAAACGGACCATGGCCGATATCGTGAAGCAGTCCGAAAAGCGAAATGTTTTTGGCCTGATATCGGGTCAGAAAACTTTCTCTGACCAGACGTTCGCAAAAAAGAGAGGTCTTGCCGTAAACGCCAAGAGCATGCTCAAAACGATTGTGGGATGCCCCCGGAAAAACTCCCAAATTCGCCCCTAACTGCAAAATATGCAGGAGCCGCTGGAAAAGCGGGTGATGGACAATGGGCATAATATCCCTGATATCTATACTCTCCGACGGCGGTATCCTGATAAATTTTTTGTAGTATTTGTTGGACATAACTCAATACCGCTAAAATAACACAAACTTACCAAACAGCAAGACTCGCTCAAGGCAACTGGCTTCTCGGAACCAGAATATTTTTATTCCAGCGATAAAAATTTCTTCTCCCTCGGCGCTTGGAGGAACCAAGCCCAAGCGCCTGCGGGTCGTTCCTCTAAGCCAATTGCCTTTCGCTTTTTATTCGCCTCGTTAAAGTGATATAAAAACAATAGCAACCGGCGGAGGGAGACGCCTTCATTCCAAAGAAGAACGTTCGCAGGCGGGTAGCCGAGAGAGAGCAAAAACCCAGCAGGGTTTTATGCGGTTCTTCGTGGGATGAAGGCGTCTCCCTCCGCATGCATGGAGGTTGTGTGAACTATCGAAATAAATTGTGCTGGCTGGAGCTGTTTATTCTTTCTTTTTCAACGACTCCTCCAGCAGTTTCTTCAATTCGCCGGTGTCTACTTCCTTTTTGCCCTCCGAAGCTTTAGCGAAGGAAGGTTTCTTTCCCTTCCATTTATCATCTATTTTACGGCCCCTGAAATCGACTGGGGCAGTTAAGGCGCTCAAAGACGCCTCTTTGGGCTTGATGGTTTGAATATTATTTTGAGGCGGTCTAGATGGCGGCCTATTTTCTTCTCTTCTCGGCGGATAAGGCCTCCCTTCTCTGCCCTGACCTGAGTTTGGTCGAAGGGGAGGCGGTCCATAAGCTGGCTTGCCCTGAACCGAGCTGAAGGGCCTGTCATCTCTTTTGCGCTCCGGTATTGGTCTCGTGAAAGATTCTTCAGCAACCGGCCCGGCCCATTCGGCTATTTCTTTTTCTACGATACTCTTCGGGGTGCTATAAGCCTCACGTGAGGCGTCAATTATTGCCTGGCGGTTTGAGTTTTCCAGTTTGGGAAATCTTTCCAGCGTTGAGGCCGAAAATCCTTTTGACGAGACACCGCTTATCATCAACTTCAGATACATACTACGCTTCCCGAGATTTACAATATCATTCATCATAAAATCTGGCTGGAACCATTTTTCCAAATATTCGGCATCTTCGGCGCCGACCCTGAAAGAAACAATAGTGCCGACGTTTCCAAACACCGCATCCATAACCGGTTCTTCCATTTGTTTTATATATTGATGGGCCATCACCAAGCTCAAATGATATTTTCTGGCTTCCGACAAAATATTAGCGAAAGATTCCGTCGCAAAATTTTGAAACTCGTCTACATACAGATAAAAATCCTTTCTTTCTGATTCGGGCGTATCAACTCTCGACATCGCCGCCAATTGTATTTTAGTAATAAGAAAAGCTCCCAATAAACGCGAGGCGTCTTCTCCAATCTTGCCTTTTGAAACATTAACAATCATGATTTTGCCTTCATCCATGATCTTTCTGATATTTATCTTGGATTTGGGCTGGCCGAGAATATTTCTGATGACATTATTTGAGGCGAATTGTCCGACTTTGTTTTGTATGGCCGCCGTAGCTTCTGTAGCAAATTTGTCGGCGTATTTGGCAAATTCGTCAGTCCAAAAAGCTTTAACGATCGGGTCAGTTACATTGGCAACAACTTTTTTCCGATATTCTTTACTGGACATCAATCTATTGATTCCCAGAAGGGTTGAATCCGGATATTCAAGAAGAGCCAAAATGGTATTATTTAAAATATATTCCATCCTTCCGGACCACGCTTCAGCTCCCCAAATTTTTTTAAACACGCCCACGAGACCCGATGCAACCAAGTGCCTATAGTCAAACCCTATTCCCTCCATAACGTTAAATGCTATGGGATATTGCAGGTCATCCGGATCAAAATAAATAACGTCTTTTATCCGGTTTTCCGGAACATAGTCGAGCAGATCATCGGCCGAATCGCCGTGAGGATCAATAAAACATACGCCCCGTCCAGCTTCAATATCCTGAATGGCCATACTCTTGAGAAATTCGGACTTTCCCATTCCGGTTGAACCGACGACATACATGTGCCTTCTGCGGTCATCCTGTTTAATGCCAAAACGGACCTTATTGTTCCTAAAGCTTGTCTCCCCCAAAAAAACCGTTTCTTTTTGTTCCGATGAAACCATAATTTAATTATCCGGCCTAACCTATGGGCAACCCGACCGGCGGTTCGCCTTTCTTTGCTTCAACCCTCGGCAGTAACGGCGACTTCACGCCGATATCAGGAAGATGGTATATCGTTGCTAATTCCTCTATGTTCAGTATAAAGGCCTTCGCCGGCAATGACCGGTTTTTATATTTATTTAAGAAAAATATTTTTTTGTTATACTCTTTCTGTTTTTTGAAAGGCCATTTGCCGGCGGTTATCGTAGGACCATTGAGCTTAAAGCTGTTAATGGTCTGCAAAGCATACTGCTTAAAAACCCCCACTACGCCGGATATGTGAGCTCTGTGAAAATTCTCTTTGGGCCCCGAATACATAAATCTTATTCCGCATTCGTAGCCAAGCTTAGACATTTTTCTTTCAGCCGCTTTTATGGCTTCCTGTTTGCCCGAAGTTAATTGAGTTTGTTCCGGTTTCTTTTCTGATTTTTCAACCTCCACATGCCCGGGAATAATTTTATCAATTTCAAAAACAAGATTAGACAGCATGCTTTCTCCGGCTTTAGACTTCTTGCCTTGCAATTTATCCATCTCGGACTGGCCTTTTTTAACCCAACCGTCTCCGGTCGGCCTGATAATCAATTGTACGCCCGGAAGTTCGCCCGCTTCTAAACTCGAAAGAACTTCCGCCAAGGATGCCAAGGGGTCAATTCTTTTTACATAATCGGGACCGCTGGACTTCTCTTCAAATTCGGGATAAGTCCTGATAGGGTAAAAATCCTCCTTGCTTAAAATTATTTCCGACCCAAAAAGGTCGTACGCATCATTTGGCAAAGACGCAGGCAGTAAGTTAACATAGTCGTCGGCAACTTCAGAAATTTCCGCATCGGGATAATGCGCGTAAATCTGGGATTGAACCAATTTCTTAAATTGTTCCGGCATTCTTACGTAAAAATGGGTTTCTCCTCCGATACCGACTATCTCTAAAGAAATCCAGTTAACCATAGTACCCTTAAAAAATTTGTTTCTCCATATTATCGGAGGAGGCAAAGTACCGTGGAGCGCGGCAAATATTTGCTCCGTGGCCTTGGGACTCTTGCCGGGGTCTTGCGGAATTTTCAAATTCACAAGAGTCCATTTTATGGATTTGATGTATTTCATTTTTGTATAGGTCTCAAAGGCGGTCATCAGGCCAAAAAACAACAAAACCGGCAGAAATATCCACCAATAACCAGCAAGAAACCACAAAACAGTTTGCAGAGAATCTAAAGCAAAAGAGAATTGATCCATTACCTATGCATTATACTACTGCAAGCGCTAAATTAAAAGAGAACAGCTTACACAACCTCTCTCGGAGTGTGCGGTGCTTTAGCCCGCAAAACTCTCTGTCGCCGGTTGTTTGGGCGGATAAATGGCAATTGGCAGGAGAGGTTCAAGGTATGGTTACCCCCATATTTTATATGTTTTGCAGAAGTATCTTTTTGTAATTTTTGTTTATTCGATGATCTCCCTTTGGCACTATAATCATTTTTACATTTTTCTTACATAATGGTTTGAATATTTTTTGTAAAAATTTTTCCCTTTCACCAATTATAAAAATCACCTGTTCTGCCTTGTGTTTGCCCAATGATTCAAATGGGGTAGGCGAACAAAGAATAAGTTTTTTTAGTTTTCTTTTAAGAGCTGCCTCCAGAGAAAAAACAGCTCCAAGCGAAAAACTCACAACTGTGTCGCAGTTTTTTGAAGATGTGGCTTTTCCTGTATTCCAATCAATATCAGCCACGATTAAATGTTTAGATAATGATTTATAGTTTTTCTTTGTTTCTCCTAATCCTGGGTAAAATATTGTTTTCATAAATTTAATGGTTAAAAAAAGGGGGGGGTATTTCTGCCCCCCGTTCGGGTTAGACACCGAATTCGTTGTTTTTGACGCCCTTGACGAAGGCGGACCACTCATCGTTGGTGAAGAACACGGTATTCTTCGTCGAGTCATTGCTGTTGCGGACAGCCACGCCGTTGGGCTTGATAGCCACAGCGACGCAAGTCTTCGGATTGTTCTTGGACCAAGACGAAATCTTGAAGTCCCTATCGCGAACTCTGATACGACTGAGCATCTCTTTTCCTTTCTGCAGTCATTGCCGACTGCGCTCTAAATTATAGCAGAGAAAGTTTATAAAGTCAACCCTGCGTAAGGTACGTCCAACCTGCCTTTTGAACCGGTTTTAATCAGAGAGAGTTTGAATCTCTATGGCCAACCGCCATTTGCCACTTAAACAACCGGCGGAGGGAGACACTTTTTACAAAATTAACAAATTTTTAAAAAGGTGTCTCCCTCCGCATGCATAGAGGTTGCGTCAGCTATAAAAAAGAACCCCACTCTGTAGCGGGGCTCTTTTGTTTTTAGGCCTCTTTTAATTCGTAGGTTCCGTCTTCGTTCTTAACGAAGGTCTTGGAGTCCTGGAGATTCAAGAGAATCGTGTTTTCTTTTACCATTCTGGCGTTCATCACTTTGGTCAAAAGAGCGGTCTTGGGCATCGGTTTTGAAGAATTCTTCAGGAGGTCGACGAGGACGTCTTTTACTGTTCCGGATTTATAGCCCCATTCTGATAAGGCGTACATTCCCCTGCCTACCAGAACGAACCTGTTGTCTTTTATCAATTCATTGTGGACGGTCTGAACATTCGCTTTCTTGCCCTGAAATCCGGCGGCATTTATCAGTTTGGCAATCTCGCTGAAATGCTTAGGATCATTATTCTTCTTCAGCACCAAGTAGGCCTTGTCTTTTACGCCTTTGGGTCTGATTTCCGGCCAGGACACCAGCCCCACTTCATTAAAAATATTCTTGCCCACGTTCTTGGAAATCGTTATATAAGTCGCCAGGTGCCTTGGATTAAGATCTCCGTTTAATCCCGGAACATCGTTCTTTTTAGCTAAATTATAAAATTCCGTCTCCGCACTTACTTTTCCCGACTTACCCAAAATATTTATACAGGACGAGGCCATGTTTTTAAAATTATTCAGAACATTATTGTCGGCCGCCCAGAAAGAATGAAGATCATCGTTATCGTTGAATTTAATCAGGTCTTTGTCCAAGGTCAAAACAAAAACCAAAGACGAATTGAGAACCGATTCGGCGTCACTGCCGGAGAAGGCCTTGAACAGATCTTTTTCTTTCATAATTCCGCCGTTCTCGTTCAAAATATTCTTGGCCAAAGCGGCATATTTTTCCACTTCGGGATTGAGGGTTCCTTTGGATAATTGTGTCAGGGTAAATTCCTCTATCTGTCTCACTCTCTCTCTGGTAATGCCGTAGCTTTTGCCGATGGATTCAAGGGTTTCTTTCCTGCCGTTCTTCAACCCAAAACGTCTGGAAATTATGTCCCTGTTTCTTGCCGATAAGTTTTTGACCAAACTTGCGACCGTCTTTGTGACCGCGCTCTGACCTGACAGATTTAAATTGTTTTTGCTCATATAAACAGGGCGATACCCTCCAAGTAATTCCCTTTAATTAAACTTTGAACATATAATATCATTACTATTCTTAGCCGTCAACCCCGTACCTTTTATTCCACCAAACCAATAAGGGCGACGCGACAAATATGGAAGAATACGCTCCCAGAAAAATACCCATAATCATGGCCAAAGCAAAGTATTTAATACTCTCCCCACCAAACAAATAAATCGCTATCAAAGACAATAAGGTTGTAAATGTGGTGTTAAGCGATCTGGTCAAAGTTTGCATGATGCTTTTATGGACCACGGCGCCAAAAGCTTCTCTATTTCCGCCTCTTAAAATATTCTCCCTGACCCTATCAAACACAACCACGGTATCGGAAACCGAATATCCCAAAATAGTAAGAGCCGCGGCTACGAATACGGCGCTTATTTCAATTCCGTAAAAATGACCCAGCAAAGCAAATGCTCCAGTTGGTATGACAATATCGTGAACAAGAGCGACAATCGCGGCAAGACCCATTGCCCAGCCGGGCAATACTCCCGACAACTTTCTGAACACAATGGCTATATAAATAATTACTCCCAACAACACCAATATTATTGCGGTAACGCTTTTATTCCTTAATTCATTCCCGATCAAAGGCCCCACTGAATCAAATTTTCTTTCTTCCAGGCCGGAGGACGGAAAAGCTGTTTTAAATTTATTCAGAATAATCTGGTGGTCCTGTTCCGACAATTCTCCGGTTCTTATTATAAGGCCGTTTGCCCCGGAGGGGGTCAGCGACAAATCTTTAAATTCGGAAAGATGTTTTTGAATGGCTTCAATTTCCGGTCTCCCTCCGCCAGCCGACGGATTAAACTCCAGCTCAAGAACACTTCCCCCTTTAAAATCAACTCCCAACCTCAAGCCAAACACTAAGACAACAATAACAGCCGAAGCCGCCAGCAATATCGAGACCCAGAACATTATTTTATAGATTTTATTCATTTTAGAACAACCTCTTTTTATTCTCCATTTTCGGTCCGCTTATCAAATTCAAAATAGTTCTTGTCACAACCGTAGCCGTAAACAAGCTCGTCAAAACTCCGATGCCCAAAGTCAAGGCAAATCCTTTCACTATAGAGGTCGTAAACGTGTACAGCACAAACGCGCCGATAAGAGTGGTCACGTGGCTGTCCCTTACTGAAAGCCAGGCGCGTGAAAACCCTTCATGCATTGACGCGCGGATTGATTTTCCGGCCTTTAATTCCTCCCTCATTCTGGCAAATATCAAAACGTTGGCGTCCACCGCCATGCCCAGCGAAAGAATAAATCCGGCGATACCGGCTAAGGTCAGCGTAACCGGAATAAATTTATAAATAGACAAGACTATTAAAACATACACCCCCAAAGCGATTACCGAAACCACCCCCGGCAACCGGTAAAATAAAATCATGAACAAAGCCACCAATATCAAACCGTAAATCCCCGCCTTCAAACTTTTTGCCAAAGATTCGGCTCCCAAAGACGCGCCGATGGTTTGCTGGGAAACCAAAGATATCGGCACAGGCAAAGCGCCGGAATTCAATCTTGTCGCCAATAGTTTGGATTCGATCGGAGTGAACTTTCCCGTAATGACCGCGTTGCCGTCTTTAATTTCCGATTGGACTACGGGAGTAGATATGGGAACTCCGTCCAAATATATCGCAACTATCTTGCCTAAATTTTTCTTGGTTATTTCGGCAAAGAGTTTAGCGCCCTCGTCGGTTAATTCCAAACTCACTTGCGGCTGATAGGTCTGCTGGTCAAACGCAACCGCAGCCCGTTTCAAATGCCTGCCATTAAGCCCTGTAGATTGCAACGGATCTTCATTTAATCTCTGACCCTTTTGCTGGGCCTCTAATATCGCCTGCGTATCGGCTTTTGTTTCTTTAAATTCAAGAAATGGGGTTTCGCCTATCAACTTGATGGCCTGACCGACGTCGCTGATGCCGGCAAGTTCAACAATCAGACGGTCCTGTCCGCTTATCTGAATCAACGGCTCGGCAACGCCGAAAAAATTAACCCTTCTTTCAATTACATCCCTGACGCCCTGCATGGCATCATTTTTGTTTTCCGATTTGGAAAGGTCGGCCTGATAAACAAGATGAGTACCGCCAAGCAAATCTAAACCAAGACGAAATGGCACGTTCGGCACAGGTACCCATTTGCTTACGCCCTGCGGATACACAAAAACAAAGAGCAACAGAGACCCGACAATTATTCCAATGAGTAAATAGTTAACTTTCACGAAGTTTATTAAAACATATCTAATTTTTGAGCGCAAGAGTTTCGCTCAAGGCAACTGACTTCTCGGAACCAGAATATTTTTATTCCAGTCCCGATTGCTTCGCAATCGAGGATCCTCGATTTTTGTGAACAAAAATCGGGACGATAAAAATTTCTTCTCCCTCGGCGCTTGGCAGAACCAAGCCCAAGCGCCTGCGGGTCGTTCCTCTAAGTCAGTTACCTTTCGTCGCTTTTTATTCGCCTCGTCCCACACTCATGCATGAGTGTGGGACTCGTCAAAGTGACATAAAAACGATGGGGCTGGGCTTAAATTTAAATGAGAAAATCAGGCAAAGCCTCGCGAAAACCATCCTCACCTTTAAATTATAGAAAAGAACGAAGCTATCCTTAGAAAACAAATAAAAAAGTCAAACGAAATTTTACTAAAGCCATCAGAGGTACCTAAGTGTTTTTTTAATTCATATTTTTCTCGGACAAAATTAACAAGTTCTTGGTCTTTGTTTTCTTCGTTCTCTAGATATTGAACAATCTTATCCTTGATAATTTGATAGTCATCCCCAATTAGTGAATTCGCGGAAAGCCTGCCATAAAAATAATGGAAAATAAAAAACTTACTCATTATTTTTTTAGAGAGAGGGTCAACATAGTTTAGGTGAAAAATAATAGCCACATCTGGTTTGACTTCAAATAAATCAAAGATTTTGCCATTTTTAGCTGTTGACGTTCTTCCGATTGAAAAACTCCCAAAACTTGCTTTCTCACCCGGATTTAAATCAGCCACAAGATAGTCATTAAAAACTCGATTAACGGAATATTCAGGAACTGCAATCGGATTATTTTTTTGAAAAAGTGTAATATATATTCTAAATCTTACCTCCCTTGCTGTTGTCACCCCTATATTTTTAATGACTGGTTGAAACCAAACTCCTTTAGAGTCAACGGCAATCTTTATTGATTCTTCTGAAAAAATAATATTCGCTTGGTGCTCTGGAAGAAGTTTTTCAAAAGTTGACCTAGAATAAGAAAAGCCAAGAAAAGAAATTACTATCGCTATTATAGATACCGCAACAGGTATCGAAGGAAGCCAAAAAAATAAAGATGCCAGATAAGCTCCGGCACTTGTTAATCTGTATCCGTCAGACTCAGTTCTAGTTACATATCCGTCATCAATGCAATATTGAAGCACCTGCATCAGTTCTGCAGCGGAGACCTCGTTTTGTCTAAGCCCAATAAAGTAACGCTTGATGCGGGAAGCTCGATTTAATTTATCTTTTTCATTAATTAACCACTGAGAAAAATATAAAATGAAACTTTCTTTTGGTACAAAATTCGACGTGCGATAAGCCCCTGGCTCGTCAGAGTTATTTATTTGACTTTGAATAGCACGAACTATTTTTCTTTCCTGGAATAATTTCATTACATTAATTAGATAATTTTCTACAAGAACACACTGCCCCTATCTTAGCCGAGTACTCAAACTATAAAATATCATTTTCCCCACAAATTTCAACGGCTCACATGTGTGAGCCGTTGAAGAAGCGACACCTCATCCCAGTTTATCAAGCGAAGGGCATGTGCCTTCAGAGAAGGACTCGGGGGTATTTCGGCTTGGTTCTGCGAAATGCCGAGAGACAAGAAAGATTTGCCGCTGGAGCAAATCTATTTTGGTTCGAAGGAAGGCATATGGCCTGAGCGATGTTTGAGATAAGATGGAGCGCTATTCTTCTCTGTCGGTAAATAGCACCAACCGTTTAGGGTACTGCTGTGTTGCTTCATCCCAAACCCCTTCGCAAGTAACAAGGTTGAGGTGGGCTTTTCCATCACTTGAACTAAAAACCTCTGAAGCATCTGCCTTCGGGTCATATCTCCGGCTCTCACGCACTACAAAGGCAACAATCGCACCCTTTTCATCTTCAACATATAATTTATCGCCTTTGCGTAATTTGTGTAAGTCATCAAACACTGACCCCTTATTATTTTGCTGACCGTAGTGTCCGGCAATAACTGCGCTGCCGTTGCCTCCGGGACGTGAACCAATTTCAAACCACCCTACATTATCTTGGCTTTTTGGCACATCCATCGCTCCGTCAAAATCAAGTCCCACATACTCTACAGCGGAATCAATATTAATTACCGGGATTTTTAGACGCAACGGTAATCCAACACTTGTTTGTTCTTGTGTTTGAAGAACAACCACATTTTCAGTAATCGGTACCGGATTGCGATGTGTTGATATTTTTGGAATAAAATAAAGAAAAAGTGCCGGAGATAACGCAACAAATCCCGCAAGAACAGCCGTTACCGATGTTCTTTTTGATGGTGTTTTTAGTTGCATAGATTTTCCAAAAAAATTAATAATGGAAAGGCCCCGCCACAGCGAGGCCTTTCCTGCCTTAGGCCAAAATATCCTATTTTCCTCTTATAATTCTTAGAAGTACTACTATTACAGCCACAACGAGAAGGACATGGATAAGAAAACCGGCTACGTGAAAAAAGGTGAATCCTACAAGCCACAGACCCAAAAGTACAAGTCCGATAGTTAATAACATGTGATTAGATAGTTATTTGTTTTTTTCTGGCAAAATAGAAGGAAGCCAAAACCGCTAAGATGCCAACCGGTATAACTATGTTCCAAGGAATTTTTACATCAGGAGTAATTCCCGTAGCCGGTAATTTTGGAGCAGCTACAACAACAGTGGCAACCGCTATATCTCTTGCCGTAAGGCCATTGGCACTTCCCTCGGCTGTTACTGTATTTGTTGTGGTTTGCGTAAGATTAGATTTGCAAGTATAAGTCCACGTTTCAGTCATCTCAAGTTTTGAATTGCTGTTTACATCACCTGAAATATATTTTAATGGACTGCATTTGTCGTCTACAAGATTTACATTACTTAACGCAACGGTTCCGGGGTTTGTAACTTTTTCGGTATAAGTAACTACCCCTCCCGCAGAAAACAAGGCCAACGGACTCGGAACTTTAGTTACGTGAATCAAAGGCGGTACTATAGGAGCACCGACAACAACCTTAGCGCTTGCAATATCAACAGCACTTATGCCATTAGCCCATCCTGTTGTGGTGACTATGTTTGTATGAGTTTCGGAAAGCGTCGTAGTGCAACGATATATCCATGTTTCACTCACATCAAGCTTGGCATCAGAATTGCTGTCACCGGAAACAAGATTAATAGGACTGCAAGTGTCGCCAACCATCGTTATGTCAGTTACAGGAACTGTTCCGGTATTGGTAAGCGTATATGTATACGTAACAGGACCGGGGCCTGCCGGCAAAGCCAAGGGACTGGGAACCTTAACTACATCAATTAACGGTGGCACAGGGGGAATCACAGGTGCACCAATATCATTATTAGTGATAATACAAAACTTATTATCACCAGGATTATGAGGCACCAAGCCATTAGCATCACAATCCCCGGAAAATGTTTGAATATAATTAGGATCAGAGGTTTCAGATACAATATAGGCCGGGGAGGGTGAAGAGAAGGTGTTGGTTACACCAGAGAGAACTGGCATGATGACACCTACGACTTTCACAAACAAAGGAAAATCAGCAACAACTTTAGTTCTACCATTATCATTGATTACTGTTTTGACAACATTTAATGTTGCGTTTTGAGCAACACTACCTACGGATGATGACCCGGGTGTCGGTGTAGGCGTGGGTGTGGCACCTGCGCATGTAGGTTCGGTAATCTGGTTATTGTCCATTGTTACTTGAGTAGCTGCCCAAGCTCGGCCTTCCAAATTTACACCCGATACAAATGAAATAAGTCCCGTATTTGTAATAATAGTTCCCGCAATACTCCCAACAGCAGCGAATGTCATAGAAGTAGGAATCTGCCAAAAGACATTGCTAGCACAAGCTCCATTAGTCAAAAGCATCGTACCACCGGCTGTTTGGGCAATACTTGATGTGCTTCGGAAAATGTAAACACCCGCGCCATTAAGCGTAAGAGTAGAGCTAAATGCTGTAGCGGCGACATCATAAACACCCGGCGCAACCGTAGGAGATGTGGCTAAATCAATAGCTCCTGTTTGCGCTTCATCAGCCAAATCGCCATATGCGAACGAAATGGCACTTACAACCGAAGCATTAGCTCCGGCATCTATTGTTCCATCCACCTGTGAAGCAATAAGACTGGCATGACCCAAACCATTACCACCGGCATTGCCCCAAAGATGAGAGGTTTGTGCCGGAGTTTCGGTTATACCAGCATTACCAAAGACCGAATAACCGGAAGCCGTTCCCAAAACCGGTGCTGTTGCTGCAACCACAGAAGATGATCCGAGCAAACTAAACATTAAACCAAAGACCACTACAACCCCTAAAACTTTTTTAAAAATTTGCATACGCTTTTTTTATGAGAATCGTCTGAAACTTAAAAAAATTAGATTAAAGCTAAAGTCTTAAGTATCCACACAACTTAGTTAATATCCTAACTATAGCATGTTTTAGAGGGGGTGGTGCTGTGGATAAATTAAGCTAAAATAGGGCGTCTATTCCTCCGGAAAATCCATTTGCCAAACTCAACTGCGAGAATGTTTAATAAGCCAATCAACGCAACACCCAAAAGCCAAGATATAGGCAAAGAAACTGTCTTAAGCAAAGATTGCATAAATGGAACATAAATAGCTATGGCCATAAGAAAAATTCCGATACCAACACCGGCAACCAAATAACCATTTGAAAAAACCGAATATTTAAAGATGCTCTTTTCTAAACTTCTTAAAGAAAACGCTAAAAATAAGGTATAACTTCCGAAACTGGCAAAAATGAATGTTCTCACGATATCTTCCGGAAAACCGATCCGCAACAAGAACCAGTACAACACGAACAAAAGCGCGCTCGTGGAAAAGCCGATGAATAAAATCAAGAATTTCATCACAGGGTCAAAGAGACCGGTTTTTGCGCTTTGAGGCCGGTAAGTTAAACCGTCAATGTCTTTTTCAAAAGCGAACGCGACCGCCGGAAAACTGTCCGAGAAAAAATTCACATACAAAATCTGAAGCGCGTTCAGCGGAAGAGCTAAGCCGGTTATCAAAGCTCCGCCGATCAAAAAAAGCTCGTCAGCCGTATCGGAAAGGAGGTATACGATAACTTTACGCATATTATGCATAATTTGACGGCCTTCTTCTACCGCCGAAGCAATAGTTTCAAAATTATCATCCAACAACACAAGGTCGGCGACATCGCGCGCCACTTCTGTTCCCGAACCCATTGCAATACCGATATCTGCCTGCTTGATGCTGGGCGCGTCATTTACGCCGTCGCCGGTCATTGCCACAACTTCTCCCGTTTCTTGAAATGCTTTTACTATCCTCATTTTGTCCAGCGGAGATACGCGAGAAATCACCCGCAGAAATGGCAAGCGCTTTTTTAGATCAGCATCTGAAAACAATCTAAGCTCCGAAGAATCAAGAACGCTTTCTTTTTCAACATGAAGACCGACTTCTTTCGCTACAGCTTCAGCCGTACCGCGATGATCTCCTGTCATGACTATTACTTTTATACCGGCCTCCTGCACTTTTTGGATTGCATCTTTAACACTCGGCCTGACCGGATCACGCAAAGTAATTAATCCCTGGAACAAAAGATCTTTTAATTCTAAGTCCTTCAAAAATGTAAAGTCCTCTTTTATTTCAATTTCTTTAATCGCCACTCCGATTACGAGCTCGCCGGATTCAGCGAGAGAACTGATTTTTTTTAAAGCGGCGTTCCGCTCCGTATCATTTAAGGTTGAATGGCCGATAAAAATATCCGGCGCGCCGAAGAATAAAAGTAAATGTTTTCCCCTGTCATGTGTCAGTGAGGCGGAAAACTTGTTGGCCGCATTGAACGGCAGTGAATTTAGGATTGATGTTCTTTTTTTAATCTCCTCTGCGAAAAGACCCCGAAGGGCGGCCTCTTTGACCAGCGCCGTCTCTAAAATCCTTCCGCTAATTCTCCACTCCGACGGCGAATCACCGGGGTTCTCTATCAAGACATTGGTGTTAATGAGGGCTAATTCAAGCAATTTTTTTTCTTCCACGCCTTCAATCGGAAGCACCTTGCTTAATTCCATTTTTGCCATAGTAAGTGTCCCTGTTTTATCAGTGAGAATTACGCTCGTATCCCCCAGTGTTTCCGCCGCAATCAGCTTTCTGATAACACCCTTTCGCCGGGCCATACGCTGAACTCCAATTGCCAAGATAACCGTCATGGCTATTGGCAGACCCTCCGGAACCGCCGAAACGGCAATCGCTACGGATGTCAGAAACATATCTTTATATGAGTATCCCAAAGCAAGGCCTACGCCAAAAATAATGAGCGTGAGAAAACCTAAAAAGACCCCTGCTTTTATACTGAAGCGATTGATAGCAATCTGAAGCGGAGTTTCTTCTCTCTGCGACTCCGAAACCAAGGTCGCGATTTTCCCAAGTTCTGTCGCAAAATCCGTTCGGCATATAACTGCGTTGCCGACACCCTGCGTGACAAGGGTTCCGGCAAAAATCATAGGGTACTGATCGCCAATGACCGCCTCTACGTTTACCGGCTCAACTGATTTTGATACCGGCAGAGATTCTCCTGTAAGAATTGCCTCGTCAACCTGCAGGTCGTTAACGAATAAAAGCCGTCCGTCAGCGGGAATACGGTCTCCTTGGGCAAGATGAATAATATCTCCGGGCACCAATTCCGCGGCGTCTATTTCACGTTCGATGCCGTCGCGAATAACCCTCGCTCTCTGCTTAAGATATGTTTTAAGTTCCGCTAACGCTCTCTCGGCTTTATATTCCTGATAAAAACCCAGCGCGGCATTGGCAATTACGGCTGCGAAAATAAACAGAGCATCCCGGTAATGAGCGATAGAAAAAGTAATAATGCCAGCAAACAACAGAATTAAGATCAGCGGGCTTTTAAATTGGTTTAATAAAATAAAAAAACCGGAAAACAACCGGGGCTTTTCAATTATATTAGGTCCGAAAACTTTTATTCTTCTTTTCGCCTCGCTTTCTGAAAGTCCGTTTCGGGCGTTAGCGTCCAGTATTTCAACAACCTTTTGAACCGATAATGCCCAAAAGGGCTGGTTTTGTGTTTTGTCGGTAGATTTAGAATTGGTCATAAAGTTTTGGCAACTAAGCCGATTAAAAGAATGCCGACGAAATTAAATACAAAGGAAAGAACAATAAAAAACCGTATTCTCATCTTTGAAAGACCCAAAAGACTGACTCCCAATTCATCCGGCAAAGGAGAAGCGATAATAAAACCGCCGACAAAAAATGTCAGCCACCTGAAATACTTTAACTTGAACAACATTCCAAGCCTTTTTCCGCCATCTTGATGTTTGATCAGTTCCCCTAAGTGTTCAGACAACCTATCCCTGACAAACTTATAAATAACCAAATCTCCCGCCAATGCTCCCATACCGCCCAGAAGGGCTGTTAAGATAACTGAGTTGGCATGAGCAATTTCTCCTAATGCCACAATTGCCGGCGCAGTAGTAAAAATAGAAGTAAAAAATATCCCCGCAATAAAACTGCCGATAAGTCTCATTTCTTTTGTCGAGGTAATTAATTCCTGAAGAGCTCCGGTTTTAGCGAGGATAACGGCTATAAGAACACTGAAAACAACCAGCGCTAAATCTCTAATTAAGTTATTCTGGTAATTGTTCATCGGGTTGTTGTCGGTTTTAAAATTTTATTATAAAGCTCCATCAATTTTCTGGCAATTATGTCACTGGAAAATTTACGCGCTGTTCTGGATGCCTCAACAGAAAGACGCTCACGCAATGTTTCATCTTTAAGTAACTGACCCACTCTTTCAATTGCTTCGGTCTGAGAAGAAACTATAAATCCATTTTCGCCATTGCGAATAATTTCTGGAGCAACACCAACCGGATATATTACCGGAATCAACCCTTGAGACATTCCCTCAATGAGACTCAAAGAAAAACCCTCATAACGTGAAGGGATGAACAAAATACTTCCGCGAAATGGTTGAAGATAAGAGGGCAAACGTTCCTTGGGAAGGTTCGCCCACATTGAATGATTGGGAATCTTTGACCGCATCCATGCCGCAAGTTTTTTATTCTGTGTTATGGAAAAAGTTAATTTGGGCACATTAGAAAAGTGCTGATACAAATGGATGAGCCGATCCAGTCCTTTTAATTTTAAAGTAAATGCATCACTGCCCAGCCGTCCAAGAAACACGATACGCGGTATATCTATTATTGGTAATGCAGGTGTTGTAAACCAATAATCCTCAATAGAATTATGTATCAAATTAATTTTTTCAGAATTAATTCCCGTATCTATCAATTCTTTCTTTACCTGTTCCGATACGGCAATAATCGCCGTCGCGTGTTTTGCAACATATTCCTCAATATCAGCGATGTCACGCATCGGGCGTCTTGTTTTAACATTAAGCTCGGTAATTGCCTTCTCTTTCTTAAGTTTATACCAAATCTTAGATGTCGCTTTTTCCAGACGATTAGCACTTGGAGTCATTTTCAAAAATCCCCGAGTCGTTGATCCAAAATGACTGACGACCGGGACTGGATAAGCCAAGAATGGCAATGGCGTATATGTGGTTCCCTGAATTATGTTAAATTTTAAAATTTCTTTTCGGCGTTCGAGTAGAGAATAAAAAAAGAGGATGCTTTTGAGACCCCCCAAGTGAACCGGGGTATCTACAAGAGAGATGCGAGGATAAAAGTTTTTAATTTCTATCCCGTCTTCCTTGAGTTTAGTTGCCATTAAATCATTAATGTAATTGGCGCCGGTCCCGAGTTTCTTTTCGTTGTGTATAAAAGCTACTTTCATTTGAAATTATTGTTGATTTGGAAGAGAATTCTTGTTTCATTCCTCCGGTGAATCAAGCTTTTCTTTCTTTTTGCGGGGTTTTTGCTCTGCCAGCCATTCTTTTATGAGGAGGGTCGCCCGGACATCGTCTTCGTTATATTTCAATATCTTTTTCAATATTGAGTCGTCTTTTTTATCCAGCCATTCGGAAAACCACACAACCGATTCGGCACCGCCTGCATCGGGGACATTCCATTTGTAGCCGAAATATTTGGCGACATCTTTTAAGCTGTAAAAATAAAGCGGGAGAACCACAGATTCCACCACTTTAAGGTGCAGGTCAATCGTATTCTCTTTGAATTTATTGACCAATGTCGCCGGCGCGCCATAGCGCAAGACCAAGCGGTCAAAAACCTGCCTTTCGTAATAAGCGTAGTGATAGATGACAAAGTCCTCCAGAGTAACGAGAAAATCCAGAAACTCTTTCCACATCTTCGGTTCTTCTTCTTTGCTTTTTGCAAAGAAATATTTGTATTCCGGTTCTGAATTTTTGCTTGTATCTTTGACCACCACCCCGAGAAGATAATCTATGTCGCGGGTCGGATCGCTTTCAATATCAAAATATATCTCATGTTTTACGTCGGGAAATTCCGGCTTTCTTGTTATCATCGGTTCATTAGAAATAAGCGCCTTGGCCTGATTGTTAAATCTCACCAATTTGTCAAACGGCCAATCTTCAAGCTTTGTCTGAAGGTCATTAACATCGGCATTCGCCATATCCTGAACCGTCGTAATGCCGATATCATAAAGACGCCTCTGGTCGGCTTGGCTCAACTTGAATATCAATGATACGTCATTGCATCCTCTTGTTTCTTCCACGCAAAGCGAATACCACGGAGTTCTCTTGCATCCGGATTTCAAAAACGGAGGCGGTTTCTGTCCATCTAACATTTTTTCTATCTGGAGACGGGTCAGGTGAAACTGCTCTACAAAATCTTCAACTAAAAAAGAGCGTTCATTGCCCTGCGGGTCAATCGCATAGGCCTCTTTCGGCCTTTTGCCCTGCAGGCGCTCCAGAATTAAACTATAAAATATCAGCTGGAATTTGTTCTCGTCGCGCAATTCAAGCGAGCTCTGGACATCATAGACAACATATTCCCAATCGCCGAATTCTGATTTGCCGGGTCGAGCTTCAAGCAGGTCCGGGATGCCGACCCAGTTCTCGGACATCAGGACGCCGTGATAAATATTCTTGCCCTGCTTCATCAGCTCAAGGGTGGCCATGAACGCTTCGTCCAAGTCCCTGAAAAGCTCGGGTTTTATTTCTTCAAATTTTTTGTGGTTCTTGAGAGTGTGAGTTCCTACCATCTTGCCCTTATAAATCATATCCAAAAGCGGAGGCACATGCTTTCTTCTCTTGGCATCTCCGTAAATGTCGTACCATATCCAATGCGGACACTGGAAAAATTTATAAAAATGTTCGGCTCGTAATGGTTCAGTCGGCATAATTAAATATTATAGCTAAAAACCCGTTCTGGCAACCAATATTCCGCCGTTGATTTACTCTAAAGATGTGTTATAAATAAGCAGGTTTTTTAAAATTCAAAAAAGAGAAAAAGTGAAAAAAATCGAAAAATGCGGCAATAATTTTATTGCGGGCGAGTGGGGCCATCATGATTTGCATAGCTTGGCTAATGTTAATCCGGCCACCGGCGATGTTATCGGTTATTTTCCGGCAACTACGAAAGAAGAGGTAAATAGCGCTGTAGATTCGGCCAATGAAGCTTTCAAGGAATGGGGCGACCCGAGCAGGTGGTCATGGGTAAAACGCGCCGAAGTTATTGATGACTTAGTTCAGCTGATAAAATCTGAGATCGAAAATATAGCCCGCTTAATAACTCTTGAGTCCGGAAAACATATCAATGAAGCTGTGGCTGATGTTGTTGAAGGCATCCACATGCTTCAATACTGCGCCTCACGAGGCAGACATCCGATTGGTTACAAAATATCGTCTGAAATTCCGGAAAAAGACGCTGAAACCCACCTTAGTCCGCGCGGTGTTTGTACTGTTATCACGCCATGGAATTTCCCTTTTGCCATCCCAACATGGCTTATCGGACCGGCGCTTGTTTCCGGTTGTCCGGTAATTTTCAAACCGTCCGAAGAAACTCCTTTTTCAGGGCAGGTCTTGGTGGAACTTTTTGACAGAGCTGCCAGGAAGCATAACGTTCCTAAAGGAGTGCTTAATTTAGTTCACGGCCGGGGAGATGTCGGTGAATATCTTGTCCGCCACGAAGGCACAGTCGGCCAATTGTTCACCGGCTCATATGCCGTGGGTTCTAAGGTTAAGCAAATTGCCGCGTCTCATCATGAGAAATTTTCTGTTTGTGAAATGGGGGGCAAGAATTCTCTCATTGTTCTTAAAGACGCCAACATGGAACTTGCCGTTCGGGCAGCAGTATTTTCGGCATTCAAGACAACTCACCAAAGATGTGTTTCTGCAGACCTTATTATTGTCGAGGAATCCGTAGAACCGGAATTTACGAAACAGTTCCTGGAAATGACCGCCCGGGTCAAATTCGGTAATCCATTCGACCCTGACGTTTTTGCCGGTCCGCTTATCAATGAAAGGGCGATGAATAAGCACCTTTCAAATGGTTCAGAGATTCTGTCAGAAGCTGAAGCGCTTAAGCTGGGATATGCCCACAGAGTAGGTTTTTTTGCTGAACCGAATGTATTTAGAATGAAATACCGCCCCAATACATTTACTCTCCGTCAGGAATTCTTTACTCCGAACGTAGTGATAATTCCGGTGAAAGATTTTGAGGAAGCATTATTTGTCGCCAATGATACGGAGTATGGCCTTTCAATGGCCCTTATTACGGAAGATTACCGGAAAATGCGTGAATTCAAGATCCGCGGAAAAGCCGGACTTAAATATGTGAATCTTCCGAGCATAGGGGCCGAAGTTCATTTGCCTTTTGGCGGCATGCGCCGTTCCGGAACAGGAATGCCATCGGCAGCCTGGCTATTCAATTATCTTTCTCACGAGAGTGCTTTCACTATAAATTACGGAACTGATATCAAAATGGCTCAGGGTCTTTCCGCTAAGATATAAATCACCCCGACAGTAAGTAAGCCCCGTATTCACGGGGCTTTTTAAATATTCAGGTCAGGTATTACTTTATGCCGGCTGGCCAGTTCCACATAGTGGCAGTGGTCGCAATGGCCGTCCTTTCCCGCTGTGCCCGAAGCAGGAGGAATGCCAGAACGGGCAAGCTCTACGGCATTTTCAAAAGCCGGACCGACCCATTCGGTATTAACTTTGACCGGTCTGACCTCTTCCGTGAATTTTAAAGCATTTCCAAAGCCGGTTTCTCCTTCTTTTATCACTTTATAAAAAACAAAGAACGCTTCGGGATAAGTTTCATGGCCTTTTTGTTTTAAAATATAATTATATACATCCATTTGTTTCTGATAATCGTCATAAATGGTTATTTCTTTCGCGCCGGAGGACTTATAATCAATAACACCCAGAGAGCCGTCCGAAAATTCAAGCATGTCATCAACGGCGCCATACAAATAAGCATTGAGGCCTTCGTCAAAATAAGAAATACCTTTAAAATTATTCCTCCATTCGGATAGTTCATCGCCATTAAACAACTTGGCGTCTTTGATTCCATAATTTTTTAAAACCGGAGGAAGCGTCCCCTTCTCGCGATAGGTATCAAATTCTTTTTTAACAAGGTAGTCGACGGCTATTGAAAGCGTGAACGGGTATCCTGGAGGCCTTTTGACCTTATGGTGGACATCCAGCCAAAAACATCTCGGACAATCAAGAAATAATTTCAACCCGCTTCTGGAAATTTTAAGAGTATTGGAAACACGTGGCATTATCTTATGCTAACTTGTTATTGTTAAAAATAAAAGGCCCCTTAGTTAAGGGGCTATACATACTGTTTCAAAATATACCAGATGAATTTGACACCAAAGCCGGGACCTGCTCCATAGCTATCGGCATCAGTTTCAAACAAGGCACTGGGGTCAACAAATATCCATTCCGGTCTCTCTGCGTTAAAGAAATTATACAAAAAAACAAACGGCGCAGAATGAAAATAATCCCATTCTGGACAACTTAACAAGTCGCTTACGTCGCCAAGATGTTCATTGTAGACCTCGTTTAAATGGTCAATGCTTGGCAGAAGAATGACTTTTTCCGTCGAGATATTTTCAGCCCGAATTATCTTTTTGCGAAGTTTGTCGTTGCCAAACCCGACTTTAATAAGATCAGGTCCCATATCGCTCATATCGCCAAGCGTCCCAATAGTGATAGTACAATCAGCCTTCAGGTGTTTTTCGGCATAAGCAATAGCATCAGCCAAAACAAGGCGGCCTTCCGCATCGGTGTTAACAATCTCCACTGTTTTGCCGTTATAGGCCTTGACCACATCCTTGGGCCGTACCGCTTCCGGTCCGTTGGCGTTTTCGGCGATCGGCACGAGTGCGATCAATTCAACGGGTAGAGCCATTTTATCCGCAAGCTTCACGGTTCTTAGCGCAATTGCGGCGCCAGCCATATCGTAATTCATACGTTCAAGATTTGAATCATCTTTTGCATTAGTGCCGCCTGTGTCAAAAACAATCCCCTTGCCTACAAGAACAATTTTCTTTACCGGTTTTTGGCGGTCGGTCAATGGCCGATAATGGACCTTCAGGAATATCGGATTGTACATACTGCCCTTGCTTACAGCATGGATAAGACCAAAACCGAATTTTTCAATTCCCTCTTTTCCGTAGAGATAAGAAATCTTCGTCCTTGAAGAGAAATGATGGCCTTTGAGCAGCCTCCAAGCCTTGCTTTTAGAAGTTCTCGGCTTGGGAATTGCCCCTGTTGCGCGATTCACAAATTGAAGAGGGTGCTTGAGGTTTGACGGTAAAACAGTCAGTTGTCTAACACGGCCCGTTTCTTCTCCGATTGCTTGGCCTTCTTCGATGGATCTCTGAAAAAAGTTATTGACTTCGCGGTCTTCTTCACCGAAATAAGTTAGCGTTACATTTTTGATCAATGGCGGAGCGTCTTGAATAAGTTCGTCCAGCGAGTGATTGGCATAGATTACCGCCTCTGTAACCGAGCGAATGAACTTCCCGAGACGCTGTTCTTGGCATCGGTCATTTCTGATATTTTCCGGACGAAACTTGCTCGGAAGAACAAGTACAAAATCCGTATAGCCGGCGCTGCGGACACGATTGGCCGCCAACATTGTTCTTTCCCACAGCTCGCGGTAAAAATTGATACTGTCTATATTCCACGCAGATTGTCCACGGCGGCGCCAGGGCTGTCTAATATAAACAATCCCCAAAGGAATAATCTTGTCGCCACGCAATCCTCCAAAAATGGAAACTGTTTCATTTCCGCGATCTCGGGCTTTGTCCAGCATTTCCCGCGCTTTTTCAACTTCAGGAAATGTATTTGCCAAGATCATATCAGATTGGTTTTCAAAAACATAGCAAAGAACGGGCGTATCAGACTGATATTCAATCGCAGAAAACGACTGAAAAAAGAACTGAATTTCCGGCGACTGACGAGGCATGGTATCCCTTTTTCAAAGATCGAGATTGTCAAAATCTACAACAAAAAAGTTAAACAGTCAAATTAAAAAACGCCCTTAGACGTTTCGTTTCAGTTCAAGAATTGATGTCTCTGTAAATCTTGGGCCAACCGCAGACCGGAGCCCATTTCATAACTTCCTTGATAACCTCGTTTCCTATTCTAATATTCTTATCTTGAACTGTCTCTCACATAGCTAAGAACAAAAGTATTTTTTTCATGTTTTTAAACATACAATAAGTATTTCCAAAAGCTAATTAAAAAGCTGGCTATTCGCCAGCTACCGGAACACAAACCCATTCATCGAATTGGAGTGGCGTCCAGCCATCCTGCAGTTTCGTGTTCGTTACATGGGCAGGGTTAACGACATAATTCATGCTGTGTTTGCCGCATCCGCTATCGCTTCCCTGGGGATTATAAATATTGTTGCCGACTACCTCTCCTCCCCGGACGCCTTCAACTATCAAGTTGAGCACGTTACCGTAGGAAGTGTTTCCGACAACTCTGCCGGCATTGTGAACCCAGACCTGGGTTGACCATGGATGGCTTCCGACAAGAATTCCCATGGACAATCTGTCCGGAACGCCGGAATAGACCGTATTTCCACGGAATTCCGAACCGGTGTGGTCGCCGCCGGAGAAATTTCCGATGCTCAGCCCGGCGAAAGCATAATTGCCGAAGTGGGCGATGGTATTTAACTCCACAATGCATCCCCGCCCGCCGCCAAGCACCAGGTCAATATCCGTATTATCCACCAGAACGTTGTGTGCAATATAGCCGCGTTCGCAGGAAAGAACAGTCATCCCGTCTGACCATGGCGCTCCCGGCGCTCCGGAATTCTTATCCCGCCCGTTGTAAGAGACGTAATTATTCTGAACATCATAGCCGCTACCCATCAAACCAAGGCCGCTTCCGCACATTGCGTGCTGGGATTCGTTATCCTTGAACTGGAAACCATTGCCTTGAAGAAAAATATTTCCCGGCGCCCTGCCGTCAATGCACTCACCACGCCTTCGCCGGTATGGGCCGTCTTCGGCCATCTCATCAACCATGCCGTCAAAGGAAATATTCCGAATGCTGAAGTTGCTTACACTGCCCTGTGTCTGAAGGATTATGGCAAACAAGTCCCTTCCCGCAATGATACGCGCTCTGTTCGCTCCTCCGGAAGACCCGAGAGCTGTTCCCGAACGGATCAGATGAAGCCCCCGGTTTACATCTCCATTGAGGCCGTTCACGATATACCCCGGCAAACCCGGTTCAAGATCAATATTCCCCCCCTTGTCCAAGCAGGTCTGAAGCGCTGCATCATCCGGCTCCCAGTCGTTGGGGTTGCCGCAGATTTCGCGCGCGTTCAGCGGTTTCACGCTTGCCGGACCGGTCTTGGTTACGGTCTGTAAAGTTGCCGGGTCCTCGACGCTGATGCTCGTGCTTGGCGCCGTTGGGCTGAAGCTCGGACCATTGTTGCTGTCGCAAGCGATAGATAAGCCACACAAAAAGACAAGTATGGGGATTCTTCTCACTCACAGCTCCGGTTTTAATTGGTAAATTGCTGAATCTTAGAATACCTAAATTTTACGACAAGTCAAGTACTTATTTTAAGTAAAAATTTTCTTAACTACAACAAAAAGTTAAACAGTCAAATTAAAAACGCCTTTTCAGGCGCTGAAAAATTAAAGTTATCGATTATACAAACCAATTATAACCGGAGCTCTTCTTTTATCCAGCCTTTTCTGGTTTTAAATTCCCGACTGAAAGTCCTGGTCGGAATTATTGTCGCCGGCGTATAAGCCAGGATTGAATAGTGTCCTTTAGGCACGAGCAGGAAATAACGGCCCCTCTCATCGGATACCGTAAATCCGACCCGCTTCCCTTCGCGGTCGTTCAGAGTTATCAAGGCAAAGGGTATCGGAACGCTTGTAGAAGAATCTACCACCATACCAAATTGCCTTTGAGTCAAGCCGGCGAATCGGGGGATGTTTACAACAAAGAAACCCGCCAGTATAGCCAGATTAAAATTGCTCGGAGTCAGAATATAAGACAGAGGCGCCATGACCAATCCCAAATAAAAACCGAAATTTAACAGGATCGTAATGCTGTTGTTGAGCTTGGCAAGCGGTTTTTTAACGGCCGTATCCAATAATTTGTCTGGCGTAAGCTTGCTCATCGGAATATCAAAACCCGCCAGAGCTTCAACATCAACTTTGGCAATGCCGCCGACATAAACATTGCCGTATAGCATCGTATCGTTAGGCGGAATAATGCCTTGCGCCGGGAAAACGTATTCTTCTTTACGGGCCTGGATTTGGATCTCAACGACTTTTTGTTCCGTGGACTCGGGGGTGACCAAAAAACCATAGCGCCCGTTCATATCGGTGACCTGGGATTCCAAAAGACGGGAACTTGGGTTTAAAAGTTCAACTTTAGCAAAAGGTATCGGCTGTTTCGTTTTCCCGTTATAAACGGTGCCCCATGGTTTTCTTCTGCGTTTAAGACCCACCGCCACCCAGAGATTCTGGCGTAAGAATTCAAGTATATTGCCGGCGTTACTGGCCGAGTTGGCCATAGGCGCAACCGCTACCGCGCTTGAGACTCCCGTCGTGGCAGTCGTAACTTGAGTGACTGGTTCCGCCGATTTTTCAACAACCGGGGCAACAACCTTGGCTACCTCTACGGTCACTTTAGTGACTGTCTGGACAGCCTCAACAACATTCAACACTGTTTGGTTTATCACATCCTGCACTCCTTGAGGCAAGACGCCGATTCCCGGCACCGATATGAATGGCGGACCGGAAGAAGTAGGCGGAGCCGGAGGGGCTTGATCGGGAGGCGGAGCTTCCGGCATGGCCGGAGGCGGCGTGACGGATGGCTCTGCTGATGGTTCAGGAGTTATTTCCGGACTGGGTGAGACCGACGGACTTGGGGTCGGAGATTCTTCTGGTGTCGGTGAAGGAGCCGGCGTACTGCTCGGAGATGGCGGATCACCAAATCCTCCCCCCCCTGACGGGCTGGGGATATAATCTGTCTTGAGTCCATAGTCCACCGTGCCGCACGAACTTGTATTGGAACAGTTAAATGATATCCAGCCTGTATTCTCGCCCCAGGCATAAGCGCTGAACACCCCGGTCTGGCTTATATTCACACTGCTAAATACATTATCAAATGATATCCAGCCTGTATTCTCGCCCCAGGCATAGCCGGTAAGATTTCCGTGACTGTCATTTGAAACGCCATAGTCCACCGTGCCGCACGAACTTGTATTGGAACAGTTAAGCGATATCCAGCCGACATTCTCTCCCCAGGCATAGCCGGTCATCCCTGAATCGGTTATATGAACATTGCCCTCGGATGTACCGAAATTTATCCAGCCGATGTTTTCTCCCCAGGCATATTTAAACGTTGAATTTATTGTGCCGTCTTCGGATGAGGCTCCGGCGCCAAAAGGCGTCGCAAGATACGCCGCGACAGCCGCCAGAAGAATCGCTCGCTGAAGAGCAACTATGGACACGATCCGGTATTTAGTTTGCTTATTATGCATTTCATTATCTGCAGGGCATCTCCATTCTGGCCTGCAACGACTGAAGAAGAATCGTGAGATGTGCCAACCAAAGGATCATAAACTTCCTGCAAAGTTTTCAGGGTTGAAGCCGGAGACGCCGACGGAGTCAGGCTTCCGGCCTGGACTGTTCTTATTATATATATGACGGCAAAGATGCCGATAATAATTATCAGCGCCTCTCTTCCTATTTTCTTTATTTTGCCGGTTTGGAAATTAACCATGGATTATTGGCCGGATGAATCCGGGGCTGGAGTTGGTTCGGGAGTTGGTTCGGGAGTTGGTTCAGAAACGGGTTCAGGGACGGGAACAGGCGTCTCTTCCGAAGCCGGTTCAGAAGTCGGGGTTGGAGTTTCCTCTGGAGTCGCTTCCGGCATAGCTTCAGGGGTTGGTGTTGCCGAGGGCGAAGGGATCGGCTCCGGTAACGGAGAATTTGTTTGCATCAGTCCGGCATTTTCAAGAAGCTGTTTGAATTGGTCCTCCGTAACACAGGCGTTGCCGACGCAGAATTGCTGGTTGGCTTTGATAATGTTGGCCTGGACAAGACCATCGTGGATTATGACTCCGACTTGCTTGAGTTGTTCAAGAATGAAGCCAAAAAGCATTAAAAGGGTGAAGCGGCTGCCGGTTGTCGTTTGGAGCGCAAACGCCGGGTCAACAGAAGCAGAATCCAGAATCGAATCCACGCTGGGTGCCCAATAGCTTAGATTGGTAAATATCCTTATCTTTACAAACGAAGCGCCGTCAGGCATATTATTCGCCTCATCCAAGGCAATGCCCACAATCATCCCCGGTGTTGTCGCTTTCATGCCTACACCAGGCGTAGCAGAAGAGGTGATATGGTCGCCCCTTTTGATGGGGCCGTTTTCTAAATTGACTTTGACCGGCCAATAACCCACTACTGCCACCGGACGGTAATTATCGTTTAATTTAGGCCCGTCACCGCCTAATTTAGAGTCGGTAACATAGCCGATTATTCCTCCTTCGTAAGAAGTCGATGATTTTTTGATAACAAACGGGCTGTGCTCGTCGCCATAAGGATTAGGAGTCTCAAAGTCAATTGACACAATATCTCCTTCTTCAATATCATTATCAGGCAAAGCCGGCGCCCATTCTGCAGCCGAGGAACAGGTTGATAAAACATTTCCGGCATCCCGGCAGACATGAGTGGCTGCCGCCGGGTTCAAGGTTACAATTTCCAGCGCCCCGGATATTGAAGCATTGCTTGCAAAGAATGCATTGCCCGATACAGATGCGGTACCCCCGACCTCAAAAGTGGTATTGAGGGTGCCTCCGGAAACGACACCGAGCGACGTGCCAAAATAGCCGGTTTTTGGACGGTTGGCTTGATTGGCGCCGATATCCACGCTGTTATCCGTACTTGCCTCAAAGTTGCCACTCGCATCTATATGCCATCGGTTGCTGCTATTGGTGACAAACTGCAACACAGAACTGCCTAAGGTGCCGATGTTCATATCCGCCGCGCTTTGAGTTGCAGACTCCGAATAAATATTCACATTCGTACTAGCTACGTTTATGCGCAAACGGCGATAGTTTGTACCGCTGGTATACGTACCATAAACGCTGAACTGCTGGTCGTTTGTGCCGTTTCGCATTGCCAGTTGCTTAGACCCGTCACGCACCAATTTCACATCCGCCGTTCCCGAGCTGTCGTCCCAGCCGAGAGCTCCGGTCGACTTGAGTGTCAGCAACGCTGTTGGGTTTGATACACCGATTCCGACGTTGCCTGTTTTCCCAAGCGTGGATACATAAAGCGTATTGGATATTGATGCCGGTCCGGCAAATGAGACGGAGCCATCAACTTCAAAGTCTTCGGTGACAAAAAGGTCATTTGCCCCGGCGATGTAATGAGATTCACTTGTTGCGCCTATCCCGAATCTTGAGTATGCGGCAGATGAATAGCCTCCTACTTGAAGAGTGTTGCCGGTCAGGAGATAAGAAGCCGAAGCCGTGCCATAGAATTCTCCCCGGCCCTGAACGGTAAGAAGCGAGGCGGGCGCCGTTGTCCCGATACCAATATTGCCGGAGCTTGCAATGGTCATCAAGCTGGTCATATTGCCGTTAAGAAATTCCAGACGCTCGCCCAGAGTTGAAGCCAAGCCTCCTGCTCTGATGGTAAATTTGCTTTGGTTGCTGGATGACGCTCCTCCGGCAGGCTGGAAGTCAATGGAAACGGATGCGGCGGAGCCGGTAGAGCGGAGGATGAATTTAGCCGATGCGGAAGCAACTTCCAAAACAGAATCGGGCGAAGTCGTCCCGATGCCGACGTTGCCCGTGTTGATGTTGTAAATATCGTCGGATGAAGAGGCCCAGAAAAGATTATTGGAAATATATTTTAAACCCTGGATGAGAGAACCGTTCTGGCTTGCGGTAATGGAAGATGAATCAAATGTTCCGGCGATGGAATCGTATATCTCCTGCAATGTCTTCATCGTGCTGGCAGGCGAAGCGGAAGGAGTAAGCGAACCGGCCACGGCAACAAAAGACAGCATTGATAAAACCGCCAACAGAATTATAAGATAACGGCCCGCCTTTTTAATTAGAGCGCCTTTGTTTTTATCGTTCTCCTTTAAAAAATTCGGTTGATAGTTTTTGGGCATTATACCTCACTTTTTATTATACCATGCTCCGTACCGAAGCTGAAAGTAATAAGTTGAGATTGAAAAAACGCAAGAATCGGTTCAAATCCAAAGAACCGCAAACTACTCTTTTTTATGAACCTTTATGTAGAATTATTAAGAAATTTGAAACAAAATCCTGTGACTACAAGTCGTCTGGTCATTTTAAAACAAAGCTCTGCGTGTTAAAATAAACACGAACGACAAATAATATGAGTTTCAAAAAAGTATTCCTAATAATTTTAGACGGATTCGGATTGGATCTCTCCGGACCGGGCAACGCCGTTACAACTGCGGAAATGAAATATTTAAACAGCCTTACGGCCGGGTATCCTTCGTATTCCGTCGTATCCTCCGGACTTATCGTCGGTCTTCCTTGGGGCAAATACGGCAACAGCGAAGTCGGCCATTCCGCCATCGGCTCCGGACGGATTATCGTTCAGGACTGGGCGAGAATAAATCAGAACATCGCAAGCGGCCAGTTCTTCAAACATCCGTTTTTTAAAGCCGCCGTCGAGCATTGCTTGAAAAACAGATCCAAGCTCCACTTAATCGGATGCGTAAGCCCGGGCGGCATTCACTCCCACGAAGACCACCTGTTCGCGCTTCTCCGTTTTGCCGCCGCAGAAAACTTCAAAGAAATTTTCGTGCACATGATAACCGACGGACAGGACAGCGGACCGAGAGACGGTATAATCAGTTTGGCAAAAGTTAAAAATGTCATAGCCGATACCGGAGGCCGCATTGCCTCCGTGATCGGACGCGTATATGGAATGGACCGGCTCCTGAACTGGCCGCTGACCGAAAAGGCCTGGTGCGCCATGGTTGACGGCGAAGGATCCCCTGTCACCGATCCCGAAGATTATTTCCGGCAAAATTATGCAAAAAATATTTCCGACCACGAAATAGAGCCGGCGGTGATAGTGGATACAAAAAATGATGCAGTCCGGCCGGTGGCAACCATCGGAAGCAATGACGCGCTCGTTTTCTTTAATTTCCGAAACGACAGAATGAAGCAGATCGTATCTTCGTTCGTTTCTCCGGACTTCTCCGGATTCAAAAGAAAAAACGTGCCGCAAAATCTTTTCGTAGCCACTATGACGCGCTACTCCGACGACTTTAATGTTAGCGTTGCCTATGAACCGCTTGAAACGCCCAATATTCTCGGCGAGGTGATAAGCAAACAGGACTGGAAGCAATACAGGATAGCCGAAAAAGAAAAAGAAGCCCATGTCTCCAACTTCTTCAACGGCGGAAAGATAGGCCCGTACGAAGGCGAGGAACGGGTCATAGTCGAATCAAGAAAGATGACCGGCAGTAACTACATGGAACATCCGGAGATGTCCGCCGCCGGGATTGTCCGGGAAGTTCTGGCGCGGGCAGAAGAGGATAAAAAATTGTTCGTTATAAATTTTGCCAATGCCGATATTATTGCCCACACAGGAGATACGGAAGCGACGGTAAAGGGGCTCAAGATTCTTGACGACTCTATCAGACAGATAGTCGAAACGATTGTTAAAGACCCCGATAACGCCGTGGTCATCACCGCCGACCACGGAAACGCCGAAGAATTAATTGATCCGATGACCGGAGGCGAGGACACCCAGCATTCCACGCATCCGGTACCGGTCGTATTCGTCGCTCAAAGATTTCTGGGCGCCAACGGCAGCGGCAAGTCGCTTGAATCTCTCGCCACAGAAAAGCCGATAGGAACACTGCTCGATATCGCCCCTTCGGTGCTTGACCTGTTCGGGCTGGAAAAACCGAAAGAGATGACCGGGTCTACGCTTGTGCCGGGTATTTAGTTATTTGCCGTATTGGTAAGCTATTTTACCGTTCTCGAAAATGTGAAAAGAATCATTCTCTTCAGAAACGGTAAATACCGTTGTTCCTTTGAAAATATATGAGGCGGCAATCGCCGATAGGTGGCGCGAATGGACCTTGCCCTTAAACCCGAATTGCTGGGAAAGGTCTTTAAATTTGCCGGGGTTAATTTTATCGGCAATCACTTTGGGCCGCAAACCTTCAATGATAATTCCCGAATCTAAAATGTTGCCGTTTTTATCAATTAAAATTGCCCCGTCAAAATCAAGGGTAGATTCAATTTTGTAATGCTTGCCTTCTTTAATGAGGTCCTTCAAATTTACATGGTGTTTTTTATAAATATCCTGACTGCTGTCGGGAACATCCGTAAAATTATTCCACTTATTGTGCCAGCCCAAAATAACGAACAAACCGAAAGCCCGGCGCCGGTTCATGACGTTCAAAATAATCTCGCTTAATGCCGATTTAATGTTTAAAGAAACCGGGGTTTTAGATTTCTTAAAGACTTGTCTTATTTTAGCCGTGGTTTTGTTTACATCAATTTGTTTAATGCGGTTTAAGCTCCTGATGTAATTCGCCAAAAGCCATGAGCTGTATTTAAAATTTCCGCCATGGCCGATATTAAAAACAATTCTGCATCCTATTTTTTTGCACGCTTCGGCTTCGGGAATATCCTTCTTGCTTTTTCGATCGCCTCCTTTAACAAAAATGTCTGGCTTGATCTTAAACAGTTCTCTGGAAACACTCATGTCTTTGGGATTTGCGGAATGACTGCTGATAATCACCTCGCCAACTTCTTTAATCGCTTCCAATATCTCCTTGCGTTCATTTTGGTGTATAAAAACTTGGGTCTTTTTATTTAACAGCCAGTTGTCGTTGTTCAAAATAACCACCAACTTATCGCCTAATCTTTTGGCTTCTTTGATCAACCGAATATGCCCGATATGAATCGGGTCAAACGCGCCTGATACTGCAACTATAATTTGTCGTTTATTTCCCATGGCACTTCTTATATTTCTTTTTTGACCCGCACCAGCAGGGATCGTTGCGGCCGAGTTTAGATTCCGATGATTCCGTGTTTCGATGCGCCGGTTCGTTTGTTATTTCTTGATGTTTATGTGAATCTCCGACAATATCCGGCCGTTTCTCCTGAATATTGGCCATCTTTGGTTGTTCCATAAAACTTACTTTAAATATAAGATTAGCCGTTTGAGCTCCAACCGACATCATCAGCTGATTATACATATTCTGTCCTTCTATCTTATATTCAACCAACGGGTCTCTCTGGCCGTAAGCCCGCAAGCGCACCGAATCTCGCAAATATTCCATAGATTCAATATGGTCAATCCACAATTCGTCAATCGTACGGAGCAAGACAAGCTTTTCCAGGCGTCGCATCCGCCAACCGGCGGATTCCGCGCCCATTTCTTTTTCTCTTATTTCGTATAATTCCTCCGATTTTTTGATAACAAATTCGATTAATTCGTCTTTGTTTCCAGTCTTGGCGGTTTCAACTAATTGAGCACTAATTTCGTCGCCGACAGGCAATAACGCTTTCAATGATTCCCCTATTTCTTCTGTATTCCATTTATAGTCCGACAGAGTTCCTCGGCCGGCTAAAGCACGGCCAGGAGACCACTCCGAGTGCCCTTGGGTATGAAAGTTTATCAAATTCCTGATTTGAATCCGCAGATAATCTAAAACAATCTCTTTTGCGCTTTCGGATGACAGAATTTCTTTTCTCAAACGGTATATCGCTTCGCGGTGCTTGTTCATGACATCATCGTATTCCAGAACATATTTCCTGATATCGAAATTATGGCCTTCGATTCTGGCTTGGGCCTGGGCAATGGCGCTTGAAACAAACCTGTTCTCTATAACGTCATCTTCTCCCACGCCGAGCCGGTCCATAAGATTCTTTAATTTATCTCCTCCAAATATCCTAACCAGCTCGTCCTCTACTGAAACAAAAAATCTTGAAGAACCGGGGTCGCCCTGTCTTCCGGCGCGGCCTCTTAACTGGTCGTCTATCCGCCTTGCTTCATGGCGTTCAGTGCCGATAACATGTAAACCGCCGCCTTCGCGAGCTTTGCTCGCTTCATCAGCCGAAGGCGGATTTCCACCGAGAATAATATCCACGCCTCTTCCTGCCATATTAGTAGCCACCGTAACCGCTCCCTGCCTTCCGGCTTGAGCATGCATTTCGGCTTCCTTCTCATGTTGTTTAGCATTCAAAACATTATGAGAAATACCTTCTCTTTCAAGCATCGCCGACAACAATTCGTTCTTCTCAATTGAAACCGTACCCACGAGAACCGGCTGACCTTTTTCGTGCATTTCTTTTATTTCCCTAACAATTGCCCTGAATTTACCGGCTTCTGTTTTATAAATTCTGTCCGGCAAGTCCTTTCTGACCATCGGCTTGTTTGTCGGAATAACAAAAGAATTTAATTTATATACCTTGTGAAATTCTTCAGCGGATGATTGGGCGGTTCCGGTCATACCTGAAAGCTTTTTATACAAACGGAAATAATTCTGAAAAGTAATTGTCGCCAATGTCTTGGATTCTTTTTCTATTTTTACACCTTCTTTGGCTTCAACGGCCTGATGCAGACCTTCGGACCATCTCCGGCCGGGCATCATGCGCCCTGTAAATTCGTCCACAATTATTACCTCGCCTCCGTCAGCTGACGGATTCACGACATAATCACGGTCGCGTTTAAACAATATCTGGGCTTTCAAGGCCTGCTCCATATGGTGAACGTGCCGGGTACCGCCTTCGTCATATATATTGGTAAGCCCCAAAGTCTTTTCAACTTTTTCTATTCCTTTTTCAGTTATTGAAACAGCTTTTAATTTTTCATCTACGTTATAATCCTCGTTTTCTACAAGACGCGGGACGATTTTTGAAAATGTTTCATATAATTTCCCGGAATCCTCAACCGGCGCGGAAATTATCAAAGGCGTTCTGGCCTCGTCTATTAAAATAGAGTCCACCTCGTCAACAATTGCGAAGTTGTGGCCTTTGGCCTGGGCCATCTGCGCTTCTTCATATGCCATATTGTCGCGGAGATAATCAAAACCAAATTCATTATTCGTGCCGTAAGTAATATCGGCCAAGTATGCCTCCCGTCTTGTGACCGGTTTTAAAAATTCATGGACAATTTTAAAGCTTCCTTCGGTGTCGCGTTCTTTATCTTCGCTCTTGTCGGTATGAGAAAAATCGTACAAATAACTCGCTTCGTGATTGATGCAGCCCGTGGTCAAACCGAGAGCATTGTAAATCTGTCCCATCCAAACCGCATCGCGCCTTGACAGATAATCGTTCACGGTAACAACATGTACACCGGCGCCGGTAATGGCGTTCAAATATGCGGCCAATGTGGCGACCAATGTTTTGCCTTCTCCGGTTTTCATTTCAGAGATATTCCCGCGGTGCAGAGCTATCCCGCCCATCAGCTGAACATCAAAATGACGCTGGCCCAATGTGCGTTTTGACGCCTCCCTGACCGCGGCAAAGGCTTCAGGTAAAATATCGTCCAACGGCTCACCCGGTGAGCCGTTGAGCCGTTGTCTGAATTCAGAGGTCTTTTCCTTTAATTGTGTGTCCGAAAGTTTCTCAAAGTTCTTTTCGAGTAAGTTTATGCGGTCAACTGTGGGTTGTAATGACTTAATATAACGGGCATTTGCGTCCCCGAATATCTTAGATAAAAATGGCATTATCCCGCCATTTTAGCACGGTTTTGAGCAAAAATAAAGACGCTCCATGCCTCACCTGATTTTCCTCACCGGACTCCTCATGGGGCAGTGTATCTGCTCGCTTCTAATTTTTCTGACCGCCCGGAGCCACCTCCGTCAGGCCATGCGGTTCGCTCTTTGAGCGAGCCCGTTCCTGCCACCTCCGGCTCGGTTTCCCAGAAAAATAGCGTCGCTCACAGACACTGCCAACCATTCGTCATAAGTGAGAAAATCAGGCAAGGCCTTTCGCTAAACTACTTATCAACCTCGCCTCGTCAAAGTGACATAAAAACGATGGGGCTGCGCTTAACTTCTGCCTAACATTTTTAATAATTGCTCCTTGGTTACTTCTGGATTTTCAGTATAACCTGGATGTTTGGCATACATCAGTTCTTTAATGGCTTTGGTATCTCCTGGACTTATTGAGTCAAACCACTTTTTTAGAAACTCTGTGGTCTTATTTTCTTTATTAATTTTAGCAGCAAATTCTTCGGGCGATAGCTTGCTTCCTACTGACGCAAATTCAATTGTGTAACCACTTCCTAAAACTTTCTCAAAAATATAGCGAGTTCTTGGTATGTGGTAATCCGAAGTTACAATAACAATATTGTGCCAATCGTTAGGTTCTAAAAAATTCAGTTTACAGAAGTATGCGTTGCCAATTGTGTCTTTTGAAACGTCCTCTTTAAGAATAGCGTCTGCTGAAGTGCCTAAACCAACAGCGTATTCCCTCATTGCTTCGGCTTCGGTTCTGGCTGGTTATTTCTCAAGCCAAAATCCCCATTTCCCAGACATGATAATTCTTAGAGCAACTCCATTATTCAGTAGCTCAATGCCTTTAGTTATTCTAAGTTTTGGTATGTCCGGCAATGAGCCATCTGGCTCTATTCCGCCACCAAGAACAATAATTGCATCTTTAAGATTTTTCATTAAAAAATTTGAACCTCTATTGCCAAACATTATACACAACCAAAACAACCGGCGGAGGGAGCATGCTTTTATAAAATCAGTAGTATTTTAGAAAAGTATGCTCCGCAGCATGCATGGAGGTTGTGTCAGCTATTCTTTAGGCTGCCTTGCCAGATCTGTTCTGCATTCGCGTTTCTACGCTCGGTACTTCCTCGCTCTTCGCTCGGTCGTTTTTTCTTTGAACTTTTTTATCTGGACTTGGAGTTCGTCTTTGACATCGGTAATGGCATTGCGAAGATCTTCATGAGTGCAGGTTGCTCTTAATAATTTGCCCCCAAGAGACAGGTTAACCTCGGCGGAAAAAATATCCCCTGAACGGTGATGTTTGGACGGCATTCCCACCTCAACTTTCGCCTGCCCCTTGTCGTTGCCTATCAAATGGTCCAATCCGCCTATTTTATCTTCTATAAAAATTCGGAGCGGTTCGTCCAGAGTCATGTTTTTTGTAGAAATATCTATTTTCATAATAAAACTATACAACTAATTATTTTTTAATTCAACTTATGCACAAAATTTCTTGTATAGATTTTATTTAAGGCGTAAATTTAAATTAGAAAATGGCAAACGGAAACGGCAACGGCCACAACGGAGAAAAAACCCTTCAACAAGTTCAGGGCAAGAAATATAAATTTTTATTTGTATCGTGGGAAGCGCTCTCCGGCGACTTAGCATGGAAAATACAAAACGAAGGCCATAAAGTAAAATGCTGCATCAAAGATGTAGCGGATGAATATGATGGCTTTATTGAAAAAGTCAGCGATTGGAAAGACCACGTTAAATGGGCGGATGTTGTGATTTTTGACGATGTGGGTTTCGGTAAAGAAGCCGATGCGCTAAGAAAAGAAGGCAAAGCCGTGATAGGCGGAAGCGAATATACCGACAGGCTTGAAGATGACCGCGAATTCGGCCAGGCCGAGATGAAGCGTTTGGGAATGCTGACTCTTCCATCGTGGGATTTTGATGATTATGATAAAGCCCTGCAATTCATAAAAGAAAATCCCGGAAGATATGTCTACAAACCTTCCGGATTTGTTCCCGGCGAATGGAGAGGTTTGTTGTTTGCGGGAAAAGAAGAAGACGGACGCGATCTTTATGAGATTCTCGAGCAAAATAAAAAAATAATCAGCAAAAAAATTAAACAATTCCAGCTTCAAAAATTCGTTTCGGGCGTTGAGGTCGGCGCATCGGCATTTTTCAACGGCAATAAATTCATTACCCCGATCCTGATAGCTTTTGAACACAAAAGATTATTTCCCGGCGAATTGGGACCAATGACCGGTGAGATGGGTACTTCAATGTTCTGGTGCGAATCCAATAAATTGTTCGGTGAAACTACGGGAAAGATGGAAGAAGACCTTCATAAGTCGGGGTATGTGGGATATATAGACATTAACTGTATCGTCAACGGACGCGGTATCTATCCTCTCGAATTTACCTGCCGGTTCGGATATCCGACGATTAATATTCAGCAAGAGGGGGTGCTTTCGGAATGGGGAGAGTTCTTTTACGCATTGGCTCACAAGGAAGACTATGACCTAAAAACAAAAAAGGGGTTCCAGGTAGGAGTGGTTTGCGTTGTTCCGCCATTTCCATCTGAAGATAAGTCCGAATTTGAAATATACAAAGACCTTTCCATACTTTTTAAAAAACAGAACACCGAGGGCGTCCATTTGGGTGACGTAAAAATAACCGACGGAGTATGGAGAGTCGCCGGGGAAAGCGCATATGTGCTCATCGTCACAGGAAGCGGCTCAACCATGGAAGAGGCGAGAAAACAAGCATATTTGAGAATAGAAAATATTATGCTGGTAAATATGTTTTATCGAACCGATATCGGCGCTACGTGGTCAGAAGACAGCGATAAGCTGCAAACTTGGGGCTATTTATATTAAAACATGCTCCACTCGCCCAAGCAGTTCCTGGACTTTTATGTCGAGAATTGAAAAGCCGAAATGCTTCTGAAAAATTGTTCTCAAATCTTCTCTAAGACGCTTTGTATTGGAAATTGATGCAAATTCCTGAATAGTTTCGGGTTCTATAAGCACATAAGCGTTTGCCTCGTCCGCAAAAACATCTTCGTGATAACCCATCTTCTTTAATCCTGTGACAATCTCTTTTACGTTATTATTCAAAAGGCACGCCTTAACCTCATCTCTATAAAAACGATCGACATGAAACGCCCCATGAACAAATTCATGCTTAACGGTTTCCTTAAAATACTCGGCACTTGGAGTTACACCTATAATATATGAATTTGTGTCTGCCTTTTCACACAATTTAAGCAAATTGCGTTCTTTGGTCGTAAGCGGGTCAAATTGGCCGTCTCGGAATGGCTGGAGGACAGAAGCTGGGATATTAAAGCCGTACCAGTCGCGAGTGTATGTGAAGGCTTTATGCTTCTGAGTGTACCAATGGACAAATTCATCGATAGAAAAGGTTTTTCCCTTGAATTCAGGAGACTCATAATACTCCTGGAAGCGCATAAACATTTGAGCCAAATCTTGACGACTGCTTGATTCTATTAGGTAAACAGAGGGCCTTTTCATCTGGCCATAATGGCACAAGAAAATAAGTTTGCAAGTCTTGACCAGATCCCAAAAAATTAATCCTATTTTGTAATTTCTGATCCTGTTTTATATGCACCGAGCTCTGATTCATTAATAATAAATATCGCGCCCCAATCCCGTCCCGATCGAGTAAAATAGTCCCCCGTCATATTAAGCCAGTGCTTGGTCCCATCCGGCCAAACGGCATAAACTTTTTTATCATTCACACCCCTGACATAATTAGCGGTTGTATATGAGTTAAATGTTTTATCTTCAAGTTCAATTGCTTTTGACGAATCTAACTGGCCATATAATTGAACAATTTCCGGCCTTAGATATCTCTTGTATTTTCCTTCAACGACATAAACCTCCGCTTCGCCGGGCCTTTTTATCAATGCGCCATCGGCAACGGGCTGCGCTGATGCATTATCCACGTAACTTATGCCCAAAGAGATTGTTCTCGGAGTTTCTTCGCTGCCAAAATCCGAAGTTTCGATTTCATTGACGGGCATCAAAACGACAGAACTCAACCCGCCCGGGTTTGTGATATATCCCGGATTGTTCAAAACGCCGATCCGCCCCAAGTTATCCGCATACAAAACCCGAAACAAGTAATCGGGGTTATAATTTATTTTTACCGCTTTATCGGAAGGCAGAGAAGAAAGGTTGTATTTGTGCCAATTCGCCTGCCAGGACTTTAAGCTGTAATTGAATGTGTGTGGGGAAGGATGGGATAAAAATGATTGTTCGGGAATTACATGAATATTTTTTAACTCGTTTCTTTGGTAGCCATAGCGCGTATCCGGGAAAACATTGTTTAAATAACCGGCAACTGTCCAGTTTTCAAAGACATTTGAAAACTTTTCTTGATAATTATGTTCCTGAAGAAATTTATTTATTGAATCAATGCCAACCGTCGGACTTTGGAGGGTTTCTTTAAATATTGACTGACCGAATTGTTCCAATAAATACTGCCCGAAAAGAACTACTTGAGCATAATCAGTGGAAACATTAGGCCACTCGGTCAAACTGTCGGAGGAGTTTTCTAAAAACGTGCTTACCCGTCTATCCAAACTTGAGCCGTAAAAATTGTCATTATAACCAAGCAAAGAAACTGAATACTCCGATCTTAATTCGTTAAGCCAAACATCTTCCTGAACTTTTCTTAAAATTTCTTTTTGATTATAGGAGATAAGGTGCTGAAATTCATGCCCTAAAAAAATTTTAGCGAAACTGCCGGCCTGGACGCTTATAAATATCATCTCCCGTTCGTTTGAATTGGCGGCAATTTTTTTAGGATACTCGTTGGTCGTGTCAAAATAACCGCCGTTTCCGGAAACCAAACTTTCCAGAACAATAGTGATCTTTGGGTCATCATCTATTCCCGGATTCGGCTCCGAACCCCAGAATTGAGTTTCTTTCGGATAAATATTGTTTTCAAATTCCTGACCCAGAGCAGATATGTTGTTGTTGAGAATGACTCTTTCGTTTAGATTTAAATTGTTCCAATATCTGTCCTCCACATAAAAGTAGGCGTGTTCCGATGTTTGCCTAAGCGTAGCGCTCAAACTCGTTCTGGAAAACTGGTCATACTTGGAGTTAACGTTGAAAATCACGGACTGGCCTATGGTATCAGCCGAGACGTTAGTAGTTGAAATAAAAAAAGATGCCAACAATACACTGATAATAACTATGTTTTTATAAATCCTGGATTTCACAAATTTTATATAGACCGACATTTATACTACGCTAAAATTTTAGCAATTTTTAGAACAAAAGACAATAAAAATCCCGTCTTAGTGGGATTATTTAATGGCCTTTCTTTTGGTCAATATAATTTCCTTATCGTGCATAGAAACATCTTTAATGGTCAATCTTTGATCCAAAAGAAGATGGTAATTATAGTTACATACGGTCATAAAAAGATCTATAATCTTCGCCATCCTATCCGTCATTGGTTGGCTAATCTTTTTTGTTAACTCAGAAACAAATACGGTAAAGGCTCTTAAATCTTTCGGAAAACAGTAGCCGCCAAATCCACGGTATGAACCGTGATTGATGTCTAGCCAAGCCGGGCCTATCCGAGGATCAGCACCAAGAGCATCCCTAACGTTTTCGTAATTAATATCCAGTCCTTCAGAAGATTCGAGGCCATTACATATGTCGCAGATCATATTTCCAAAACTAACTTTGATAGCTCCGAATACATTTGAAGCATATTTTATCATTTCCGCCTCGGTTGCCGTATGTCTCCTAATTGTATAAGTAGAAGCCATCCAGGGGCTTTGATAATACGATGCCGGCAAAAGATTTAAAACCGCCAAAGCAACATCCCGACTTTTCTCTGTATAACCGACTATCTGCCTAACCGGTTTCAAAAAATCTTCTCGTGCTTGAGACTCCGTAAGAAACTCGGGATTAAATAAAAATTTATGTTGAGGAAATCCCTTTTGAAGACCTTCGGTAGTTCCCGGAGGCACCGTTGACTTAATAACGATTATTTTTTCTCCTTGAATGGACCCGACTACACTCTTAACTATGGAGGTGTTACAACTGCCATTCGGATTAGGCGGAGTAGGAACAGAAACGAAGATTATATCTGCTTTGTTGTAATCATCAAAATAGCCCCTTGCCGGATCTGTGTCATAACAAAACAGTTCAAGATTACGTTTTAATCCTCTTTTTTCTTCAAACCACCACCTTATCGGCTCACCGACCATTCCAACACCAATTACCCCGATTGTTAAGTTTCTGACCGTTTCAGCCACCGAAATTCCTTCTCTATTTCTTTGCTGGACAAATTATATCAGGGTTGATTTTTATTGCAAATTTGGTATAATCAGAGGGTGAAAAAATTCTTAATTTTCTTCTCGGATATTACGATTCTTTATTTTTCCCTGGTATTGACTCTTCTAATCCGGTATCCCGACAATCTCTATGAGAAATATACGGTACACTTATACCCGTTTTCTTTGATTTTCATTTCCTGGCTTTTAGTTTTTTATATTGCTAATCTCTACGAACCAAAGCTGCTAAGAAACAATATCCATTTTTATTCGGCGCTTTTCCGGGCAATTATCATAGCCGCCGCAATTTCCGTGTTGTTTTTCTATGTAATTCCCCTGTATGGAATTACGCCGAAAACAAATCTGTTGATTTTTGTGGCTGTTTTTACGGGACTGGAATTTCTTAGCCGTTCTGTTTCCAATAATATTCTGCAAAAAGGTTTCAAGAAATCAATACTCATCGTGGGGACGAATAATCAGTCCCTTGAACTTGATCTGTTCATAAAAGAAAATCCCCAGTTAGGTTATGAGATTAAGTCCGTCATAGACATAGCTTCGGACAAACTAAAGCACATTGACATGGTAATTAAAGAAGAAAAAATAGACACAATCGTTTTAAGCCCGGAAGCATATCAGGTTCCTGAAATAATAGACATCTTTTACAAGTCTCTTGAGCAAAAGGTTGGTTTCGTAAACCTTGCTTCTTTTTACGAACGCCTGACGGGTATGGTTCCTTTAGGGGCAATCAACCAGATTTGGTTTCTGGAAAATCTGAACGAAGGAAACAAAAGAGCATACGAAATGGCCAAACGCGTCAGCGACTTGGTTTTCGCCGTTGTTCTGGGCCTGTTCAGCTTGCTGTTTTATCCTTTTATCGTTTTTTTGATCAAAATGACTTCGGAAGGACCGGTTTTTTACAAACAGAAAAGGGTCGGCCAGCTTGGTAAAACTTTTGAAATTATTAAATTCAGAACGATGAATAAAGACGCCGAGAAAAACACCGGCGCGATTTGGGCCTCAAACAACGACCCCAGAATAACCAAAGCGGGCGGATTTATGCGTAAAACAAGAATAGATGAGTTGCCCCAATTATGGAACATCCTCAAAGGACAGATGGCATTTATCGGACCGCGGGCAGAGCGGCCGGAGTTTAATGAACAATTAAAAACAGTTCCGTTCTATGAAGAAAGATATCTGATAAAACCGGGGCTGTCCGGCTGGGCCCAGATAAATTTCCGCTACGGTTCTTCCGTGGCCGATGCGGCCGAAAAATTAAAATACGATCTGTACTATATCAAAAACCGCTCTTTGATCTTGGATATTGGAATTGCTCTCAAAACTATCAGGATTATGTTTCAGAGGTCGGGAAAATAATTTTTTTAAAAAATTATCTCAAAATAAAATCGCATTCAATGCGGTTTTATTTTAGTTATCAACAAAAAAATATTTAAAAAATATTTTTTTGTTGTAAAATTAAATTATGCTGCCGACAAAAATATTTTTCACCAAAGGTTCGGGAACGCACAAAGAATATTTAACTTCTTTCGAGCTGGCGTTGCGCGCCGCCGGAGTCGCGCCGTACAATTTAGTTGCGGTATCCAGCATCTACCCGCCGAATGTTAAAAAAATAACCCGCGAAGAAGGAATTAAATTACTGCCGCCGGGTTCGGTGGTTCACGCCGTCATCGCCCGCAATGCCACCAATGAGCCGAACAGGTTGATTTCGGCTTCGATAGGCGTTGCCATTCCGCAAGATCCGAATCAATACGGTTATCTGTCGGAACACCACCCTTTCGGGGAAACAGATGAAAAAGCCGGCGATTACGCGGAAGACCTGGCCGCGCAAATGCTGGCAACCACATTGGGCATAGAGTTTGACCCCGATACCGCATGGGACGAAAGAGAACAAATATTCAAAGCCTCCGAACAAATATTCAAGACGACAAATTACACTCAATCAGCCATCGGCAACAAAGACGGCCTCTGGACAACCGTGGTCGCCGCGGCAATACTAATTGAATAATTTCAGTTTCCAAGGAAGCTTGATTGATTCCCATATTATTTTGCCGGACATTTTTGATTGCCCCTCCCTGCGCTCACTGAACAGAATTGGGTGTTCGATAAATTTAGAGCCAGCCCTGAAAAGCCGATATTTTAATTCCACAAGGAAGGCGTATCCGTTTGAATCTATCTTGTCTAAATTTATTTTTTTCAATGAAGTCACCCGGTAAGCATTAAATCCAGACGTAGCATCCGCAGCAGGAAGACCTAAAATTATTTTTACATAAAGATTAGCAAGCCTGCTTAAAACTCTCCTGAAAAAACTCCAATTTTTAACTCCGCCTCCCCTTATATACCGAGAGCCCATCGCAACATCAGAGTTTTTAAGTTTTTCCAGTAAGGCGGGTACTTCATTAAAATTATGTGAAAAATCGGCGTCCATTGTCACAACATTGTCATATGGTCTTTCAAATATCCACTTGAATCCGTCGATGCTTGAACGCCCATAACCAAAGTTATTTTTTCTTTCCAAAAGAAAAAGGTTTTTAAAACCTGTCTTCATAAACCCGACCAATTCCCGCGTACCGTCGGAAGAATTGTCGTCCACGACTAAAACAGAAATCTCCGGCATTAAACCAAAAATCGAAGGGATCAGATCTTTTAAATTCTCCCTCTCGTTAAGAGTTGGTATTAAAACTATGCTTTGCGAGTAATCGCTCATATATAAACAATGCCGCCGCTAACCAAAAAGGGGTTAAATATAAATAAATATTCGACCAATAGTTATGACCAAAATAATTCCAAATCGGCAAAAACACAAACAACGAATCAACAAACACAAAAATCATCAGCCATTTATGTTTTAGAAGATAGCTAACCGAAGCCAAGGCAAATAACGCCGTCATCGGTAGAAGATATTTAGAAAAAGAAAATGTTAGACTGCCAACCAATATAAAATTAAGAATAATGGCCAAAATTATTTCTTTTCTTAATTTTAAGTCCTTGTTAAACAGCAGGGAAAGGAAGCCCAATACAATTACCAATGGAGAAATCATTATTTTTCTAAAAGACAGGAGAAGGTTGGCGGCAACTCTTAAATATCCCTTAATTCCGACGGTAAAGCTTTCTGCCAAAGGCGGTGGATTACCCGTATCAAAGTTCCCCTGATATGAATTTATTGCTGCGTTATTAATCAAGTGTCCGGTTTGATAATAACTTGCACCCAAATAAGCACCGCCGATAACTATGGCAACTATCGGCCAAATGATTTTCCTGCCATGAGTTTTATTAAACGGATTATTCCAAAAATCTTTGATAAACAAAGGAAAGAGGACCATGGCAAATGGCTTTACGATTCCACCAACTGCCCACGTCACAGGGGTCCACAATTTTTTATTCAAACTCCCGTATATTATCAGGAGAATAAAGAACAGAAGCGCCGCCTCCTGAAATCCCCGCATCATGGTCGTATAAGGATAAGGCGTCAGCAAAAATAAAATTAAAAAATAAATGCCGGCTCGGCGGTTTCCGTAAAATTCTTTCCCGATAAAGTAAGCCAACAGAACAGAAAACAAGGAAAATATTGCCGACATTATAATAATTGAATCGTGAGAACGGGTCAGCCAAAATATAGGAACGGCAAAAAAAGAAAGACCTTGAAACCCGTAAAACGATTTGAAGTCCAATTTGCCGTGAGCCAGTGATTCAGCAAATCCTTCATAGTGAAATCCATCGTCGTTCATAACTGGCGTAGCTATGATAAAGTAAGCCAGCATCACCGCCGCAACAATACCTATTAACAAATATTCCCGTTTAGCCATTTTTAATATTTAGTTTTTTTATAAGGTAAATAAAAGAAATTAGATGTGAAACCGAAAACCACACCGTCACCATAATAACCGACCCCCAAAGTCCATAACTCTTTATTAACCATAGACCCAGTGGAATACCCATGCCAAGAATAACAGAATTTATCAATATTGAAATCTTAACCTTGTTGATTGCCCGCCACATCGGGCCCAAACCCACTCCGATACCATACAAAGCGCCATAAACAATCAGTCCGGCCACATAAGGCACACTCGGCAAAAAACTTTCTCCATAAAATATTTTGAACGCTATGGGAGAAATAACAACCGCGGTAACAGTCAAAAAAATAGAAAGCGCAAGGGAATATAAAGAAACTTTTTTGAAATTTTCAGCTAATTTTTCCTTGTTTTCAATATGCAACTTGGGAAATTCAACATTTAACAGCACCGATACCGGACCAAGCAAACTTAAGGCAAGATTAACATATCCGAAAGCTAGTCTGAAAAAAGAAACTTCGGAAACAGTAACATAAATACCGGTAAGAATAACCGGCAAAGCCATAAATAAGTTGCCCATATTCCTGTCCAAAGCGACCCAGAAAGTAAAACCGAAATATTTTTTTAGACTTATGCTCTTTGCGCTAATAATCAGCCGGCGTAAATCCGGAAAAACAGAATCCTTTATTTTTAAATTTACAAACAACAATGCCGAGGAAATAAATAGTATCAAAGCCCCGACCAGGTGTCCGCTAACCGCTCCTAAAACTCCAAAACCGGCCATAACCAAAACCAAAGACAGGCCGGATCTCAATGATTGGTCGATAACGATTAAATATGTGAGGGATCTGATTCTGCCGGTAACCTGAAAAGCAGAGTACGCGAGAGTAAAGAAAAACGATGACAGAATCACCGCGACAACAATAATTGAAGCATAAATACCAATAACCGAATCACCATATAATCTATCCGCTATGTTCGGCAGAAAAAAACTAAAAACCAACACTATCAGGGCGGCAAAAAAAGTTATCTTGAACATAAAGCCAAGAATATTTTCTGTCTCGGCTTTATCCTTTTGCGCGTAAGATCTGCCCAGTAAACTTGAAACCGCCTCCTGAATTCCCATGCCAATTACCAAAGAAGTTGTAGCCGCTAATCCGAAAGCAAGAGAATAAATACCCAAAAGCTCCGGCTGCAAAAGCCTGGCTAAAAGTATGCCGACCACCGCCTGAACAATTGTCCCCCCAAAACTTCCTATTTGCAAAGTAGCCGTCCGCCGAACAAACTTATGATTAAAAAAATATTGAAACCTTTTCTTAAGATTCATAATAACAGCATACACTTTTTAATTGCCAGATAAAACTCGGTAGGTTTTTTTAGCGGCGGAATATAATTTTGGCACATGAACACGGAAAATTTGACCAAGAAGCATCTCTTTTTCTTTGGAATATATACTCCAAATAGTTTTGCGGGTTTCGATATTTGGCTGCTCTTTTTCAACATAAGAAAGGGTTAGGCGCCGGCAGAAAACTATCGTGCTTAAAATAGAAAACAAGTCGTGTCTCATTTTATGGATAGTTTCAATGGCAATCTTTACTTTAACAGGTGAAGCGAACAGATATTGATTAATCAGGTCGTGGTGGATTTTGTTTGCGTTAGCCAGTTGTATTTGTCTGGTTTCCGGTTCCAGTGTAACGGAACCGGCGCTTTGGCGATATTTTATAAGGATGTTGTCCAGATTTGTAATTTTGTATTTACTGACAAGATTTGAATATAACTTTAAATCTTCGGAGTGAAGATGGTCGTTTGAATATCCAAACTCTGTCATAGCTTGTTTTCTACCCAAAATTCCCGAATGAACAAACGGGTTCTTTAAAAGCAAGACAAATTTAATTTCTTTAAAATCTTTAGGATAATATTTTCGTCCCAGAATTTTTCCATTATCATCAATGATTTCGGCAGCGCAACCAACCAAAACTACGTCCTGATTTCTTTCAAGATAATCATACTGTTCTCTTAAACGATTAGGTAGTGAAACGTCGTCAGAATCCAATACGGCGACATATTTACCCCTCGCAATTTCTAGTGCTTTATTTCTGGAAAGAGCAGGTTTTAAGTTGACCGTATTTTTTAACAAAATCACTCTCGGGTCCTTATCAGCATATCGTCTTACGATTTCAGATGTGTCATCAAGTGAACAGTCGTCAACAACAATGAGCTCAAATTCCTCAAGTGTCTGATTTAAAATACTTAAAATCGCTTCGCCGATGTGCTTAGACGAATTATATGCCGTCATTATAACCGAGATTTTTGGTTCCATTATTTAATATCTTCAAAATTAACAGTTGGGAATACGTCCAAAAAGCTGTTTGGGGTTGCATTATAAATTTTGACATTAGGATACAGCTTAGCGATTTTTTCCGACAATAGTCTGTAGTTTCTGAAAAGTTTCAAACAGCTTTCTATCATATTTTCATAACGAGCTTCTTGATACAAAGGAACTTCGGGTATATCCGAAGAAGATTTTTTAGGTTTATCATAAAAACCCACAAAACCAGCATATGACCTTTTGGCAGGATAAGCCAAAAAATCATGCTCACACCCAAGAAGATAAATGATTTCAAAACCCATATGTACGGCAATAATCAAAGCTAATATGGCAGAATTTTTAGGAAGTGGTATGGGCCTACTTGGATCAATATTAAAACGCAACTTTTCATCCATGTGACCCTGTTGCAGAACATAAAAAATCTGATTTTGTAAAAACAATTTATTTTCTTCAACATATTTTTTGGCTATGCTATTTAAAAACAACTTCGTTTCGGGAACCTGTGATGTGGCAACACTACTGGCCGATAAATCCACGCCCCTTACTTCCGGTCTTTTATTTTGAGCATAACTTGCCAAATCACCAGCCAACAAATACTTGGGACGAATGATTTTATACTGAGGATGTCGCCAAAAATTATTCATTACAAAGGTTTCTTTATTGACCAAGCAGGTTAAGTCCTGGTTATTTATTGATGGTCCATTACCTAAAATGAAGCAAGTTTTACCTTTTTTTGAATCAAGAAGGATGTTGTTTTTTTGTAAAACATCACTTAAGTGCCAAAAATTTTGGTATTCTTGATACCGCTTTTTTATTCTGGAGATTATTTTTTTGGGAGAATAGTTCATGGCTTTTATATTATAATCTGCTCATTTTATATCTTAACCCATGTCGGAGGTATTAAATCCTTTTCGTCCGTGGCCGGGTCAATAAACCATTTTTTAGGGGTAATTACTATTTTTTGAGGATTATTGTTAAGCCAGGCGCCCCACCAGCTAAAAGTGCTGTTGGCAATAATATTGTGTTTGCATGCGCTCATCAACATAAGCTCCTGATAGTCAGCTAGGCTGCCATCAGAAACAAAAGTGGCCGGAAAACGAAACGGGATATTTTGTTTTACCCATTCAATATCGTCAGAAAAAATAAACAACTCAGGCGAAGATACTTTTTCTGATATTAACGCTTCGGCTTTAAGATAATAATCAGATGTGCATGGGTGAAATAAGCGTAAATTTTTTTCCAACAAATAATCACCGCGCCGGATATGAACTGACACGGAATTAGATAGTGTAATTCTATCCAAAAGATCTTGATATTTTTCCCCTTGCGGTTCTTTAAGTGTAAGGTCTTGTCTTATAATACTCTCCGCGGGTTTAAAATATCTTTCACTCTGCCAGTAACCCATAAGATAGGCGTCCTTAGGAGCATTAATAACAGTTTGATCAAAAGTATTTCCACTCTCTTTAATGACAGCGTTTCTGTAGTTGGGGTTTAAGAAAAATAATTTGTTTAATAATTTTATTTTTCCAACTTCTCTTTTGATCGCTACAGCTTTGATCATGTTGAATTTAGAAATATAACCCAAAGCATAGCGACGGCGATTCTCATTTTCACCCGAAAAATCCAAATATAATTCCGTCTCGCGTTCCAGTGCCAAACGACGGCCCAACGCATATTGAAATAAATTATTGCCCATACCCAACGATAATCTTATAATAATCATTCTTCTTAAATTAAGTTATAATACCTTACATTTTTAACCTGTTCTTGAATGGTCAACAAATTAGCTTTTGAGCCAAGGAGGGATTTAACCTGAAGGTACAAACCTGGCTTGAAATTAATGTCCAACCTATCATTCAACAACACTTCCTCCGTCACCAAACTATCCTTATTTTGAATAGTCAGTTTTTCTAAAGGTCTTAATATAAGTTTACGTTTTGGTGTCAGAATTTCCACACCCCATCGGCCCGCCGACTCCCAGTTTGCATGATAGGAAAATAGCGCTCCGTTTTCACTGACCCCCGCTCCGGCATATATGGAAGCTTTCGGATGCCAATCCAGACCTCCAGCCATAAAACATTTTATTTTTTTTGGTTTACCTCCCAAGAAGAACGCCAGATCAATTACATGACTTGAATTTGTCAAAAGCCATTCTTTTTTGACATTAGCAGAGAAAGCCGCCTTTGCTATACGGTCGCTTCGTTCAGTAAAATCAAAAGTAAAAGAAGAAATGCCATCTTGTTTTATAAATTCTTTAGCTTTGATTGTGGATGCATAAAACCGGCGGTTATAAGCAACAAAAACCTCCGCTCCCATTTTCAATGCAATTTTTTGAGTCTTAGTGAGATCGCTCAGATTCATGCCTCCCGGCTTTTCAACAAGGACAGACTTCACACCACGTTGAACAAGAAGGCGAGCTATCGGACCGAGCTGTTCTTCGTTGGTAGCAACAATCGCCACCGACGGTATTTTGTTTGTTTTATTTTCAAGCCATTTATTTAAACCACCCGTTACGACTGGTACCCCGACATCTTTTTCAAAAATTGAAGCGCTTTTTTCGCCTCTACCTATCACCAAAAAGTCCTTTTTCAAGACCTTCAATACTCTGGCGTATTCTTTAGCCATATTTCCAGAACCGATTAGCAATATTTTAGGTGAATGGGTAGTGTTCATATTTTTTTTCTGAATTTTTATTCAAAAAATGTCTTAATGGCTCCAGCAATAATAGGTGTGTTTTTATAGATTCTTCATATGAAGTAAGGGGGCAATCGCCGTTTGTCAAAATATTTTCTACTATTAAAGTTGTTGTTTCGCTTACTAATGGGGTTCTAAATGAAACCTCTTCCCAGCGCCAATTATCCCTTGCATTAGAAGCCCAATATTTGCCCTCCGGTTCCCGTATAATATATCGTATATTGTCATTAGATATATCAATGAGAAGTGGGGCGTTTCCGGAAGTATGACTGGAAAGTTCACAACGACTTCCTTTTTTGAAATTAGCATAAAGAGTTCCATGAATTTCCAAGAAGCCCCTTCTTTTGCTTAATGATATTTTTTTATCCAGATGATGAGTGTCAACAGTATAATCACAATCTCCGGTAAGATAAGAAATCAGGTCGAGAAAATGTACAGCATTGCATGCCAGACCCCATTGGCTGCCAATACCTCGAACAGAAACTACACGGCCAATTAATTGTTCTTTGATCTTTTTATAAATCGGCCTAATTCTTCTGGGTAAATTAACCCAGGCTTTAATTTTTGATTTTGATAAAATATTTTTAACGGCATAATAGTCACTCTTTTTATTAAAAACGATCTTCTCCAGAATGAAATAGCGTACCTGATTTTTTTTCAAAACATCCTTAATAATCTTGGCCCGCACATTAGATGTAGTGGCAAGAATAATCAAGTCAATTTTCTGTCCGGTATCAATTTCTTGAAGATATTTTATCTCATGGCGATACCTTCCTTTTGGCATTTCTTCATATCGCTTTTTGGCAACTGCGAGTGACTGTTCAGATGGATCAACCACGGTTACACTCAGGGGAAATTTGACCCTTTTTAAAGCCTGGAAGTGGCGACTTCCTATTTGACCCGCCCCGATTATGTAAACATTAAACATTCTGTGTTAAACCAATTTTCCTATCGCATCTTTGTTTAAATAATCTTGGGAAGCATAGGTTGTCTTGGTAATTGTTTTAAATCCCTTATATGCAGACATTTTGGGTTGCACTGAATATATTTTATTTCTTTCTCTTGATTCTCTGGGCAATATGACAAACATCTGCTTATCTTCAAGCACCAATTTCTGATCATCGTTAAAGTCAAACAATTCCTCGTGTGTTCTGTCACCGATTCTTTTGTTGGTGGATTTAATTTTAATTTTTTTATTTGAAAAATGTTTATTAACAAAAACACGGGCAAGATCAGCCATTTTAATTGAAGGCATCTTTAAAATAAAAACCTCGCCTCCTTGCATAATTTCAGCCGCTTTTAAGACTAATTTAACCGCCTGGTCTGTTGACATAAAAAATCTGGTTGCATCCCTATCAGTAAGATTTATTTGTCCTTTATTTTCAGCCTGACTTTTCCACAATGGCAAGACTGAGGCTTCTGACCATGCCACATTACCGAACCTTACACACGAAAGCTTTGTTTTTCCTCCGGAAAAATAACCAGTATTCGTCATGAGTTTTTCCATCATTAATTTTGATAAGCCCATCACATTGCCGGGGTTTGCGGCCTTATCGGTTGAAATAGCTATAACCTTTTCAGCACCGTTTTTAAAAGCAGCATCTATAACATTTTGAGAACCTAAAACATTAGTTTTAATAGTCTCGAGAGGATTGTATTCGCACAAGGAAACATGTTTTAAAGCGGCAGTGTGAAAAACTACATCCACATTTTCAAAAGCCAAATCAAGACGGTTGGAGTCCCTAATATCCCCAATGAGTGTTCTGACGTTTTTAGGATGGCCAAGTTTTTCTAACAAGTGATATTGCTTGCTGTCATTTCTTGATAATACCCTAATCTGCCTGGGCTTATATTCCAAAAGTTGTTTGACTATTTCTGAGCCAATAGATCCGGTACCGCCAGTAACTAAAATTATTTTATTTTTAAATTCATTTTTCATAGCTTTTAATGGTGTCAATTAATGTTTTGACTATGTACTTAATGTCCCCCTTTTTCAGACCGATATAAAACGGCAAAGCCAAAGCGGAATGACTTATCTTTTCTGATATCGGGAAATCACCTTTTTTATAGCCGAATCTGTTTTTATAAAAACTGAAAAGATGAATAGACGGCAGATAAGGTTTAGTGCTGACACCCAACCGAGACAACATTGTAATTAATTTATCCCGGTTAATTTTGGCATGGCTTAGAGTAACGACATAAACAAACCATGTATGAGTGTTCTCTGGTGATACTTGGGGTATTTGCACCAATTCTTTGTACGGTTTCAGATATTCATTATACCATCCTGCGATAATCCTGCGTTGTTCTATCATTTTATCCAGCCTTGCCAACTGACTGATACCGAGAGCTGCGCTCACTTCATCCATTCTATAGTTGTATCCCAATCTTTCATGGTCTAGCCACTGCATGTTTTCTGCTCGTCCTTGATTTCTTAAACTCCCGCATAATTTATATATTTTTTCATTATTCGTGGTTATCATTCCGCCTTCACCGGTCGTCATCTGTTTGTTTGGATAAAAAGCAAACACGGCAGTTTCACCGAAAGTTCCGGCCTTTTTCCCTTTATGGGTTGCGCATACAGATTCGCAGGCATCCTCTATAATCTTAAGATTATGTTTTTTGGCAATTTGCATGATTCGGGTCATGTCTGATGTTTGGCCAAAAATATGAACTACTAAAATAGCCTTCGTTTTAGAAGTAATCGCCGCTTCTATTTTATCGGGGTTCATGTTGTATGTCAGAGAATCTATATCCACAAAAACCGGCGTAGCGTTCATGTATAAAATACAATTTGCTGAAGCCACAAAAGAAAAAGGAGATGTAATAACTTCATCTCCTGGTTGTATGTTCGCAGCTATCATAGCCAAATGTAAACCGGCCGTACCACTGGAAACCGTACATGCAAATTTAGTTCCTATTTTTTTAGCAAATTCTTTTTCAAATATTGCATATTTTGGTCCCAAACTTAAAGACCCGGAACTTAAAACCTCCAAAACATGCCGTCTTTCCGTATGAGTGATATGAGGCCTAGCTATTGGGTAATTTTTTATTAATTTTTTCATGAAATAAATTTAATATCCCCTGATTAACTAAAGTAAATTCTTTTTCTCCTACAATTAGTTTAGCCCCGGTATAAGGAGGAAAGAAAAAAGCTCTTACCTTCCGGTCTATTTCTTCTGCAGAATCTTTGGCTAGATCAACTTTTTTCATTTCTTCAAGTTGTTCACCGGTTAAGTGTAGCCCCCCGGAATTTGGAGAGATTTGAATCTCCTCGTTACTTGTAAATAGATTAATTACCTCTTTAAACAGTTCCAACATTTTTTGCTGGCTTTTTGCCTCCAGTGAATAAGCTGTTTCTTTGTCGTGTTCAATTTTAAATTTAGTAACTTTAATTATTGGCCCAACGTCAAACTCCTCCGAATCTATAAAATGAGCACTTACCCCGAAATCATCACGTTTATCAAGAATTGCAGTATTATATCCCGCTCTTCCCTTATAATCCGGAAGTGGTGCTGGATGAAAATTAACGCATCCCCACTTAGGCAATTTGATCAGGCCATTTTTCATTCTTTTCCAAAAAAGATAAGAAATAACTAAATCAACATCTCTGAACATTTCATCACCTGAATCAATAAGTTCATAAATCTCTTTCGGATCGGTATATAACGGTATGCCATGAGACAAAGCGGCATTGGCCAGATTGTTTTCAAATGGTTCATCCACCATTGCAACAACAAGTTTTACGTTAATCCCCCTTTGAAGCAAATACTCAAAAGCACTTACCGCCAAGGGCTTTTTACCCATAAATATCACGTTTTTTATTTCGCGCTCAGACATGTCAGGGCCCTTATTAAAAAGCTGCTTATTTTTAACATGTTTTTTAATAGATGTCATCATTGACTAATTATTTATTTATTGCGCAAAAACACCTTTCTTTTCTAATAAGTTATCTGCTTATTTAATAATTTTGAATCAATTTTAATATTTTCAAGCGTTTTCATCACCCGTTGTCCGGTTTTTCCATCACCCCATGGATTTTTTATTTTTTTTAGAGTTTTAAGATAGGCAGTATCAAACAAAGATTTTTTCATAGCCCTCTTAATTTTATTCCTATCATAACCGACATTTAAAACATTAAGTCCTCTTTGTCGATCTGATTGGCGACCACCAATATTAACTATGGGAACCCCGAAAGAAGCTGATTCTATCATGGCAGCACTAGAATTCCCGACCCAGACGGCCGCTTCCCTCTCAAGAGCTAAAAAATCTTTATGAGGCAAGCTCGGGAAAATATGAAAATTTGGATTTTTGTTTTCCTTATTGATCTCGGATATTATTCTTCTCCCTCCGGCATCAGCATGCGGATAGATAATCACTACGGGCAATTCAAAAGTTTTTATCGCGGATATAATCTCTGCCATTTGGCTTCCGGATTTTTCGTATTCTTCACTTACCGGATGCTGGGTAACTAAAATTACTTTCTTTTTTAGGTCAAGACCAAGGTTTTTAAAAAGTTGCTCTCTGGTCGGCAATTGTTCATTCATAATTACGTCTAAAGCTGGCGCGCCCACAACTTTTATCCGCCAACTTTCCTCGCCCATTTTTTTGATTCGTTCCGCCGCCTCTCTTGTTGCAGGAAAATGCAAATGAGAAAGCTTTGTAATTGCATGTCTGGCAATTTCATCCACAGTAGCGCTTTTATCGCCCCCATGGATTTGACCCGTAGGAATTCCGAGATACAAACAGACCAAAGCAACAGAAATCATCTCTGGCCGATCACCTAGTGTTAGCACAAAATCCGGCCTGTCTTTTTCAAAAAGACTGACCAACTTACTTATCAAAATACTCGCAAACTCAGCCATGGCTTGTTTTTCATCACTTTCAAATACGGCCTTAACTTCAATTATCTCCGGAAATTGTTTTTTAATCTCTTTGATCGTATTACCGAATTCCGGCATCAGATGTATACCGGTTACATATAGTTTTAAATCAAGTTTCTTGCTTTTTTTAATTGCAGCCAAAACAGGAGTCATTAACCCGAAATCTGCTCTCGTACCCGATATGTAAGCTATTTTTTTATTAATCATTTAATTAAATCCCAACTTAACAACTGATCTTTTTGCAAGTTTACTTTCGCTGTTTTTCCGATAATTTTATTCAAAAATTTCGGCTTTATTCCTGTACCCGGTCTTTTTACGGAGACGTCCTCAGCGGTTAACTGTTTTCCGGAGGGTATGTCACGGGCGACAACCAAGCTCTTTCGCGCAACCTCAGCAATTTTTTTCTCGCTGACAAACAACACTTTATTGCCCGTGCCCATAGCGGTTTCAATGCGCCTAACTGAAGAAACCAATTGTTTTAATTCATCAGGCTCAAGAGAAGCCGAATGATCAGGTCCGGGAAAATTTTTATCTAGAGTGAAGTGTTTTTCTATAACTCTTGCGCCGAGAGCTACTGAAGCTACAGTTGCTTCTATTCCGACTGTGTGTTCGGAAAAACCTATAGGTATGTTTTTTAGTTCTCTTTGAAGAGTGGCTATGGCTCTCAGGTTAACTTCTTCAAAGGGTGTCGGATAATTGGTTGTGCAATGCAGAACGATTAGTTTATCATTGCCCGCCTTTTGAATAGTTCTAACTGCTTCTTTTATCTCCGGCAATGCCGACATTCCGGTAGACAAAATAATCGGCAGATTCCATTTTGCAATCTTGGCAAGATAGGGCAAGTTTTCAGTATCAGTTGAACCTACTTTAATCGCTTTCACTCCGAGCTTACGCAAGAAAACGGCATCATCCAAAGAGAACGGAGTAGATAAAAATATCAAACCCTTGCTTTCGGCATATTTTTTTAATTCCTTATGCCATTCTCTGGGCAACATTAACCGCTTCAGCATTTCGTACTGACTTTCTTCTTTCTTTAACCTTTTTTCATTTTTTGCCTGATAGTCGGCTTTGGAAACATTTTTAGCAACCAATGTGTCGGGATTAAAAGTCTGAAATTTTACAGCATCAACACCGGCCAGGACGGCAACATCAATTAGTTTTTTAGCCAATTTTAAATTACCGTTATGATTTACTCCGGCTTCAGCAACAATAAAAACTGGTGATTTTTCGGAAATAGTTTTAGAGCCGATTTTAATCATGGTGAAACAACCTGTCCCGTTTTACTGCTTTTTTCTAAGGCAAATAAAACTTTTAAAAAATGATGATTTTCTTTGAAGGTGAACGGAAAAAGTCTTTTACCCTCAACAGCCTCTAAAAACAACTCTATTTCTTCCTCATACATATCTTCCGTGGTGACATAAAGTTTCTCGTTTCTGCCTTTGTTGAGCCGTATCAACTGGGAATCATTTCTTGATTTATGAATTTTTATTGTGTAATCAAGCCACTCCCACTCAAGCACACCCTTCGAACCGATAATTTTCAATGTTCGGAAAGGTTTTCTAGACAATAAATCAATTACCATTGTAGCACTTACTTTGTTTTTAAAATTTAAAACCGCCGAATAGAAATCATCTGCGCTCATGTCCAAATCAGATAATTTTTTTGTTATACCCAAAATGTTTTTTACCTCGCTTAAATTAAGCGCAAAAGTAAGCCAACCCAATTCAAAGGCAAACATTTCCCTGCAAGCGCCGGTTTCTTTCTTGGAAAAATAGACATTCCTGAAGTCCTCCCATGGATGCCAATCAGGGAGATACTGGCCCATGTGATACTGAAAAGCAAGAATTTTTCCGATAGTTCCTTTTTCCAACAATTCTTTAATTTTCTTGACAGACGGATTAAACCTCCAGCTATTAGACGGGACACCCACAATACCTTTTGGAGTTTTAGTCAGCAGTTTATTATAACCCTTATCTGTTGTCGGATGTTCCACAAAAAAATGCTTTTTGTGTTTAATGGCATAAAGAAAATACTTATCATGAGTATCCGGTGGTGTAGAAATCATGAAGACATCTGGGCTAAAACTTTTTACAGCCAATTTAAAATCATCGCTTGTTTTAATACCATATTCCTCACCAATTGTTTTACAGCGTTCTTTTGAAATATTAAAACCAAAAATATTATCTTTTTTAACACCATTGGCAATAAGGTTTCTAATCCTCCGTTTTCCCATTGAACCTAATCCGATGACTAAGAGTTTTAATTTATTTCGATTCATGTTTTTTTATTTGTTTTTCTATTTTCTTTTTATTCTTATACAAAACTTCAGCCATTACCCATTCTTCCGGCGTATCAAGGTCAGCGGATCGCCATTTGGGACAGACGACCGCCTTGGTCTTGGCAGTGATAACACGACGTTCTTTTCTTAGTGTGGGAATATCAACAATATAGACAAAACAGCCATTCAAAATATATCCTTCCGGCCAAGCCTGCATATTTGTAGATATACCCTCGTTTCCATTAACAATGGTAATGTCTTTATTCTCTTTCATGTGGTAAAAACAAGGATGAGTTGGGCAGACAGTTAATACTGTGGTTGCATTCGTTGACTGCATTAATTTCCAACAATCCATTATGTCCTTTAGTTCACGCAAAGGGGAAGTGGTTTGAAGGATTAACAGATGAGTGGGTTTGTAATTCTGTTCTTTTTCAAGTCGGTCAAGAGTATAGATTATACTATCTATAATCATTGATTTGTCTTGAGCCAGTTTAGCTGGACGCAAAAAGGAAACTTCTGCCCCATGCTCTTTTGCAATTTTTGCTATTTCTTTGGAGTCAGTATCAACTACGATTTTGTCCGCAAGCTTGCATGCTAAAGCCTGCTCAATAGTGTAAGCAATGAGAGGCTTACCGGCAAACTTCTTTATATTTTTGCCCGGTATTCTTTTTGATCCGCCTCGAGCAGGAATATATGCTAATATTTTTGGCTTAAGATTTTTCATATTCCCTTTTTAGTTTAATTAAAACATTTAAATACTTTTTTGAAGCCAATTTTTTAATTTCCTCTAGATTTTGGCTCCTTAATTCAAGCTTTTTAATTACAGGCAGTTTTTCTCTTTTTAAAATAGACTTCATTTCTGGAAGAGCTTTTTTGCCCAAAAAATTTCCCAATCTATCAATAACGCTCACAGGATTACTCAAAACATCTTCACATGAAACAAACATAATTCTTTTTTTATACTTGTGAGGCAAGCACCGGTACGACACCTCATACATGTCGAAGAGTTTTTTGATGGAAAGTATTATCCTATCTATTTCCGAAAGCTTATTCCATTCGGGTAAAAACCAGGGAGCGGAGCCATATTTGCCCTGAATAGGAATTTTGAAAAATTTAGGATCCTTGCCATATCTTTGACCGATACCGCGTTTGTACCATGAAAAAACCAAGTCAACAGGATTTCTCCTGATGCTTATAACCTTCAACTCTGGAAAGGTTTCAAAATATATTCCGATGTACGGCATCAGTTCGTGCATAATGAAAAAACTGAACGGTTTTTCCTGATCATATTCTTTCATTATCTTGTCTATGTCTTTCTCTTTAGAGCGGGCAAGGTATTTTTGATAACGTGGAATATTAAAAATTGATGATTTGTCCGACACTCTGTAGTTAAAATTTCGTCCAGTAAGCATTTCATAACAATGTGTATCAATTTCTAACCTCAAAATCTCTTTTGCGGTATTTCTATCAATTAATCCCAAATTAGCCCACACGGGTATTTGTTCTAATAAACCATACAGTTGAACCGGCTCAATGTGCTCAAACCCGCTCAAAACATTAGCCAATAAAAATTTACCAGCTCTTGCTATGCCCTCAACTAAAAGGAGTTTTTTCGTCAAGGGTTGTCTTTTGCCAAGCCTTATTTTCATATTATTTTTTTCTTATTCAAAGTTTTGATTACCTGATTGATGTTTTTGTTAACAATTGAATCTTCAGTATTTATCTCTATGTCAGGATTTTCAGGGCATTCATATGAACTAGATGAACTGGCTCCTATAAGATTAACGACCAAACCGGCAGCATATTTTCCATAAAGACCCTTAACGTCCCGTTCTTTGCATTTTTCCAAAGAAGCATTAACAAAAAGCTCCACAAAATTGTCCCCTATTAATTTTCTGGCAGTTAGCCGATCTTCTTTAAGGGGTGAAATAACGGGAACTAGAATAAAGTCGTAGTCTCCCATCTTTGATTTTGCCAACTCAGCAATGCGTTTATTGTTTTCCCTGATATCGTCTCTTGAAAAACCCAAATCTTTGCTGATGGTCTTTCTTATTTCGTCACCATCCAACATAAGGACCTTTTTACCCATCTTAGAAAGTTTCCCTGAGAGTGCGGTAGCAATTGTTGTTTTTCCAGAACCGCTTAGTCCAGTAAACCAAACAACCACAGCGTTTTTCACAAAAACTTTTTCACCTCTTTTGATGGCAGTCAGAATTGGTTTTGAAATTTCCGGCCTCATAAACCAACTCGGCGGTATTTTTCCGTTCAAAAACATTTTGCGGGCTTGGGTTCCACTGATATGAAGTTTATCTTTTTCATCATGACGGGAAACATTTTTTTCATGCATATGCTGGTCTAATTTCTTGGAGTAAAAGACTTGGTGGAATTTAACTGGTTTTATTCCAAGATCCGGAAACTTATCAAAAATATCATGAGACGCAGTCGGTTTATAAAAATCACCAACCCCGGTATGATCCCGGCCGACAATAAAATGACTGCACCCGTAGTTCTTCCGGCAAATAGCCGTAAACAAAGCCTCTCTTGGACCGGCATAACGGGAATAGCTTGAGAAAACCGAAAAGATAACGGAATCCTTTGGATAAAAATTTTTCATCATTGTTTCGTATGACCTAATAATATATTTTGCATTAAAGTCCCCCGGTTTTTTCTTGCCTATAATCGGATGAACAAAAAGCCCGTCACCAAATTCCTTTCTTAATGCTTCGAGTTGTATAAACTCGTGGCTGCGGTGAATAACATTCCGGGTGTGAAACCCTATTACCTTTAGCCACCCCTTTTCTTCAATGAGCTTTCTTACCTGAGCGGGAGTTAATTCATACCCTTTTGTCTCGGAATTTCTTTTTTTGATAAACTCTATCTTGCCTCCAATAAAAATGTCTTTCATGTTATTCATCATCTTAACGCCAGGGTGTTTTATACTGTCAGTACCAAATATTTTTTTTATAATCCTCTTTTTATTAAAAGGGTATTTTTGGGCTAAGTGCAATATCGCCATAACCGAATTTTCACTGTCCATAAGGGCAATGGCATCCCCGATTTTAAACTTACAGGACTCTTCTTTGCTTACATCAAGAACAATAGGCAGCGGCCAGATAGTGCCGTTAGCAAGGCGCATTTTGTCGGCAACACTATCCAAATCCTTTTTGATCATAAATCCTTCAAGCGGACTATAAACACCGACACCCATAAGTTCAACGTCCATCTGATGTTCTGGATCAAGTTTAACTTTCTTCAGTGATGCAAGGTATTTTGAACTTGGCATAGAATCGGGTATTAAATTAACCAATTTCCCGCCATGAGGTCTGGTAATCAATGAGTTACCGTCATGCAAATTTACCGCAGGAGATATTGTGTGGCTTATTACCTTTTTAAGTGTAGCTATGGATTCCAAAGGATATTTGCCGATTGCAGTCTCCGCTGCCAACGCAAGTCCTGCAGCTCCATCTAAAATAGTATTCGCTATATCATTTACTTCTGCCCGGGTTGGCTTTTTACTGCTAATCATTGTCTCCAGAAGATTTGTTGCTACAAATACGTCTTTTTTATATTTCTTGGCTGTGTTCATTATCATTTTTTGAGCCATTGGTATGGCTGTAAGGGGTATTTCCTTGCTTAAGTCTCCGCGGTCAATAAGGATAAGGTCAGTTTTCTTAACTATAGCATCCAGGTTTTTCAAGGCGTCAACACATTCAATCTTTGAAATTATTTTCATTGAATTTTTTGTGGCTTTTCTGACAAAATCAATGTCCTCAACACGACGAACAAACGAGACGGCTATATATCCGATTTTTTCTCTCAGACCAATTTTAATCGCCTCAAAATCAACCGGACTTAAAACCGGCAAATTTATTTTATTCCTAAAAACTGATTCGATGACAACAGCCTTGTTGTTGCCGGCGCATCCATCACTGATGGCTTGAGCAGTAATATATCCTCTTGAAGATGTTGAAACATCGCTAACCCTTAAAACCAAACTATTAAAATCAATGTATATCAAATCCCCCGGTTCAAGTTTTTCTGTTATGCCCGACGGTTTAAGGCATAGGCCATTGTCCTTTAAGTCCAATGATGTCTTAGTGTAAATTTTTATGTATTGATTTTCTTTCAGCTGTATTGAGGGTCTTGATAAATCACCAGTCCTGACCTGTGAACCTTGAGTATCGATTATAAACGGCAAGTCGGCCTTTTTAGAAAGCCTGATAAAATCTTTAAGGTAGTCTGTTGTTGAGTGAGACATGTTGACGCGGATAAAATCCACACCCAAGTCCTTCATTTTTTCAAGATGATTTAAACTGTGGGTAGCCGGTCCGACAGTGACAATTATTTTAGGATTATTTACCATAAACGAATTCTTTCCGAGTTAAGTTTATGGTATCAAAAAGTATCAAAAAGTGTCAAACAGAGTTATAACCAAAAACTTCAATGGCCAGTGAATGAATCCATAACCGGCTTAAAGTCTTTGTAATATTCGGATTCGGTTCTAAGCACTTCATAATGAAGTTCTTTTTTACCGGTTAGTCTCGGCTTTACCACGACCCTGTAGATATATTTAAGAAATGGGAATATTTTTGTAATTTTAGATCGTATTGACTTAAGAACGCTTCCGTAAAAGTAACTCCTTTTTGAAACAGGAATGTCTTCGTTGTATACTTTATTAAACTGTTTATGGAGGTAGGCCAAAAATGCTTGTTTCGTAATACCCACAGCGTCCTTAGTGGAAATATTATCTTTTGTGGCTAAGTTTTCAGAAATTACTTTTTCAAACAAAGAATAAGACGAACACCATTCCGAGCTCGTAATCCAATCAAATGTGCCTAAGAGCCCATTATTTTGACCGTGGATTTGCCTCACAAACCCAAGGCAATCTAATATTTTTGACTTACCGTGAATTAAAGACAGAGAATTCGGCAAGATTTCAGATCCAAACGCCTGATCTGATATTTTTTCTGAGCTTTTCCAGTATTCCCTGGTTTGATTTGTTCTATTTACCGAAAAAAATGTCACAAAATAATTATCGTCAAAAAAATTTATAATCCTCTCCGCTCCGGTATTGTTTTCTATTTGCCTTCTTTTATAATCGGCTAGCCTTAAAAGCTCTCCATGCACACCATTCTGTTTTAACCTGAAACTTACCGCGTGTCCACTTGCTGTTGTGTATTCCTGATTAGTTTCCAAAAATTCCGCACATTTAGTTATTGAATCTGGAATCTGATAATCATCATCACCACTGAGACAGGTATACTTTTCCTTAACCTGGGTAAGCAAATAATAATGGGCCTGCCAAATATTATAGGGTGGTAGATAATAATATTTCACATTAATAGTATCTCCAAGTCGCTTGATTTCGTTTTGTATTTTTTCCGATTCTTCTTTTGAGCTTGAGTCGCCAATATAAATGATATGCTGGCATCCAACTGATGCATAGTAGCGAAGTTGTCGTATAACAAAATCAACCCTATTCATTGTGGGGATTATAATACTCGCATTTGTTGAAGTTTGTTCAGCCATAGAATAACCGTATCAGAAAATATCAGCTGATGTCAAAATAAAAAATAAGTCCGTCACTTTATAGCAATTTAGGAATTGACCTGCGCAACAAAAAATGGTATCGTTTGCCGAAAGTTCTTAAACAAAAAGGGTTATCATGTTGAATATCGCTGTTATTGTTCCATCATGGCATTACTGGAAAGATCCTGTGAAACTACAGCCTCTCTGGGAACTTTATTATGCAACTTTTTTGCGTGAGCGTGATCCGGGTGTAAATGTAGATATTATAGACCTACGCGATTGGCCAAAAAGTGAAGAAGTTGATTTGCCGGAAAGAGATCTGTACCTTTACTGGATCAACAAAAGTGCCGATGCGCCCGAAATATATGGTCTTGTCAAAAATACAAAACAAAGATATCCCAATAGTGCCCATATCGCCGGCGGCAATCATGTTGACCGGCTCACAGATGAATGTCTCAATATTTTTGACGCATCAATTATCGGTAGCGGAGAAGAATTATTGTTGCAAGCATTGACAGACTATCGTGCCCACAATCTACAACGAACCTACAAAAGCAACCAAATATTTCATTTCGCATCTTATCCCTTTCCTCAACGAGACTTCCTTCCCGATTTCAAGATTGTTCACGACAAGCATTTCGCTCAATACGGTTCGATTCCCGGAACGAGTGTTTACTTCTCGCGCGGTTGTGTTTTCCACTGCAGTTTCTGTGTATATAACAATCCGAACAGATTTGAGCTTAAGCGGCCCGTTCAGATCACGGCAGAGATCAGATACCTTAAGCAGCGCTACGGTGTGCAGGGAATTAATCTGCGCGACGAGGTGTGTATCCCGGTTAACCGGAAAGAAGCTGTTGCTATGTTTGAAGCCATCGCTGCTGAAAATATTGTCTGGAGAGGGCAGACGATTCCCATGGGATCAGAAGAAATCATCAGACTTGCCCGACAGAGCGGGTGTTTGGAACTCGCTATCGGTGTTGAAAGTGTTGAAACCGACAAAGTGCTTCAGCTGTCCAACAAGCCCTCTACAAGCATTGATGCTAACCGCAGGTTCATTGAATTGTTAAAAAAGCACGGCATTAAAGTTAAGGTCTGCATTATCTTCGGTCTTCCCGGCGAAACCAACCGGGTAGTGGAGAAAACAATCAGGTTTATTGAAGAGGTCAAGCCGGATTTCATGGCGGTTTCGGGTCTGGACGTAGTGCCCGGTTCGGTCTTTCAGAAAAACGCCAAATCTTTAGGCATAAAGAGTATTGAACCGGACCTCTCCAAACATGCGCACTTGATGTATCGTTTCGGCGATGACGAGGAAGTCGGCCTTCCGTTTGAATATGAAAAAATGACTCCTTGGGGTCCGTCGCTCACCCGCGAAGAAATTGCCAACAATATTAAACAAGTTCAGCAGTATCTCAGAGACCATGGAATGGTCTACTGAAACCAAATCAAAAATCCCGCTATTGCGGGATTTATATTTTTAATGATGACCGGCGATTTCTGTGTGCGGGTTCTTGCTTCCATAGAGGTATGCGCCTCGGCGGTTGCACCACCAAACCATTTTTTCATACCATTCTTCCCATGAATCCCACCTAGCATTAGTATTAGCGGAATCTGACTTAGTAGTTCTGTCTATAACATGCCGGTAATTTCCTGATTGAAGTTCTAGTTTCTCTTCCAATCGGGCGGACTGATATATATCCAGAATATTGTAATTTAAAGTTATTTCCAAATCTGTTGTCTGAAACGGTAACTTTATCAGTGACCTATTGAGTCCTACTGCTTCCCTGAAAGGTTCGGGCGAAATATCCGGTCCGGTTACAAAATTCATCATTATCATTTCAGCTTCTTCATAAAATCTTTCCAATTTATTTTCCCGGCACAGTTTAATAAATACATATTCGTCAGGCGGCCACAAAACGTCTAAACACTCCTGAGAGTGATAGAATTCTTCTTGTGTTCCATTTTGAACTCCGTGCGAGAACGTCTCAAAAAAATTAAGAATCTCGGCAAAAACAGGAAATTTTACGGATTTTTTCGGGTCTTCCATAAACGCTTCAAATATATCTTTATAAGACACTCCGTAGATTTCGTGCAAAATCATAATCGGAATCTGAAGAAGTTTATTGAAATAAACAAGAGCTACCGCATAACACAATGTTCGTGTCTTAACCCATTCTTCTCTCGACATTGTGCTTGTTGCAATCACCAGATCTTGATATTCCTCAACACCGCTAACAGATGCACTTTTCTTACCATGAATATTAGTTATCGGCGTCCTGACCATTTCCATACCGTATTTTTCCTGATATTCCGGATCGGCCATTTCTGCATTTGGCAAAATAGAAAGATTGTTAAATTGAATCCGGTCATGCTGACCATCCGAAATAATGTCGGATATTCCCTGTAATACGCTGTCGTAAGTTTCCATCGGCATCGGAATAATATAGTCAGTCATCGTGAAGACACCTTTAGCGCGTAAGCGTTTCTGGTTTGCCTGATATTCTTCAGGTTTCATATTCTCACGCCTGACCGCCTCAAGAGTTTCCCTATTCTTAGATTGAATCGACATTACCGTGGCTTTGTTGAGACCGGCCTGTTCAAGAATTTCCAAAGCTTCCAAAGTATGAGGTTTCGGGTTTTTGGCATTTTGAACGGATATTCCTTCCGGAAAACCGGTTATCCTTTTAACCTCGGCCAAGCTTTTTGCAATTTCTACATCCTGTTTTAAAATTCCATAATTTGCATTCGCAAGAAAAATATACGGAATCTTGTGCTTTCCAAACCACCAAGCCTCTTGCCTGATACAATCAAGTTTGAACGGGCTCACCTTATCTTCAGTAGCTCCGCCCCAATCGCAATAAGTACATTGATAAGGGCAGCCTCTGTCGGTTTCCCACATCGCAATCCATTTCTGATCGGGATATGCCGCCACAAGAGGATCGAACACGCCCGTAAGGTATGGTGAGGGAACTTCAGATAAATCACGCATCCGTTCAAGTTTGGAATTGTGATGAAACAATCCCTTGTTATCAATATAACTAATTGATGGTATCTGGCTTTTATCGGTCAGGCCATCGATGGCCATTCGTTCAAGAATCATTTTAAACACCCTTTCGCCTTCCCCATGAACCGCAATATCTATGCAAGGATGTTCGCGATGAAATTTTTCAGTTATGCCCACTCTTTTCGTCTTTAATTCATCTGATCCGGGATCAGATTTTTTAATTCTTTGAAACTGTTTTTTTCCATCAGGCACATGAGGCCCGCCGACAACGACTAATCGTTCCGGGTAGCGTCTTTTAAACTCTTCAGCTATAGCCATAGAATTTTCAAAATTCCAAACATATAAGCTTAAAACCAAAAGATCAGCACCACTTAATTTTTCTACCGCCTCATTAATCGGCATAAAAGTAAAAAGTGGCAAAAGAAAATTATAGTCCTCGGCATGGGTCAGATGTTTTTTGGCATAGGCTTGAATCATTCCTATAGATTGGGGGAGATAATTCTGACCAGAAAAGCTATTATTAAGCTGAATGGGGCCTATTTTTATCTTATTTTTCGGTTTTGGAATAATTGTGGCCAATGGAGGACTCTCGGTTACAACCTTGAGGGGAATTACTCTTGAACTCATAGCTACTCCCTAATTATTAAGGTTCATGACAATAGTTATACATAAAAACTTACCTTTTGGCAATTCAATAATACTAAATAAAAAGTCGCCCTATTTAGGGCGATTTTATTGTCGGACAAAGAACTGATCATTCTCGTGATATATGTGCCTTATTTCAAACATTGTTTTTTGATTCAATGGTAATTCTACTGCGACAGAATTAGCCAAAACGTCATCCACGGTCAGCATGCCCGGGATAACGGTACTTACACCATCAACGCTTAAACAATAACGCATGGCCAATGTGGCTAATGATTCTTCCGGGCAAACTTCAGATAACAAATGAGCGGCTTTTTGCCAGGCCACTCTTTGTTCCATTGACCAAACCGACCTATGATCCTGCAGACCGAAGTCTAAGTTCATTGTCTTGCCGTTGTCAGTAAGGAAGCCAAAGTTTAGAGGCGTGCGTGCTATAATTCCCACGCTTTGTTCCCCGGCTTGTTTTATGAGGCCGTTATCAACCGCTCTTTGGTCAATCATATTCAGATTAACTTGTATAGAAGTAAATTCTCCATACCATAGCGCTGTCAGACCATGATCAGGATGTTTAACCGAAACACCTAAGGCCCTGATTAGTCCTTGAGTTCGTAATTTTATCAAGGTACCCACAATCTCATCCATGGGCAGGTTTTTAAGATCAGGATTGTGGAGCTGGTAGAGATCAATGTAATCCGTTTCCATGTTCTTTAGGCTTTTTTGAAGTGTGGCAATAATATTTTTTCTCGAAAAATCTTGCGGAGTATGATGCTCCAGAAACCCCACTTTGGTTCCGATAACCACTTTGCCTCGGCGATGTTTAAAGGTCTTTCCTATTAGTTCTTCACTTTTGCCATAAACACCGGCGGTGTCGTAGTAAGTTATTCCTCTATCAAATGCCGACTCCAAGGCTCTCTGTGATTCGTTATCGTCAGTCGGACCATAAGAGGTCGGCCCCGGAGTTACCCCGCCTATTCCCCAGCCGCCAAATCCAATCTCTGATACCATAATTCCGCTTGTTCCAAGCGGTTTATATTTCATGGGTTTTTCTCCTGAATTTTGACAAACAACTGGCCTTTATTCTAACTGTTTATTTGCGTCTGTCAATTAAAAACCCCGCAGAATGCGAGGTGTTATGGAAAATTATTGCGATACCACTCAATTGTTCTTTTAATGCCTTCGTCTAAACCAATTTGTGGCTGCCAGCCATACACATTTTTTGCTTTTGTCGTATCAAGTGTAATGCTAACCGGGATAGTTGGTCCGGTTACATTGTGTGCCACAGAGAGGTCCTTACCCGAGGCAAGGATTGTCTTTGAAATTATATCGTTGACACTTACAGCTTCACCGCAACCGACATTGACTAAATCAAAGTCCTTCTTGTCTGGCTTTGCCAAGACAATCTCTATAAAATCCACCAGATCAGACATACACAGCAGATCTCTTTTTTCCTGGCCCGTTCCCCAGAGCATAATTTCATCGCCATCTTTTGCTGTCATAACCTTAGTAATATTGGCGCCGAACATGTGAGACCTCTCAGGGTCATACTTATCATACGGACCATACATGTTCGAGTGCCGTATTACAAGAAATTTGGTCCGACCAAGACGTGAGTAAAATTCGCACATTTTTTCCAAATAGATTTTTGTCCAACCGGCTCCGAAATATGCAGAGTGCATACCGTCATTAAGATTAACGTCTGTTTCTTTAGCCGGCTTGTCGCCGCCGGAATACACAATTGAACAGCTGAAGAAAATTACATGAGAAATTTTATGATGATGAGCAGAGCGGAAAACAAGAGAGTTCATTATTGCATTATCGGTTATGTGAATTTCCGGATGCTCTTTTATCGTTTTGGATCCTGATGTGGTCGCTGCGGCTTGGATTACTACATCAAAATTTTCATCAAGCAATTTATTGACATCTTTCTTACTGGTCAGGTCAACCTTCCTCAAACTCGAAGTGGGGCTGTAAAATGGATGAGAATTATATGTGCCGACAACTTCTATCTCGCTATTTTTTACTAGTGCTTCAAAAATATTTCTTCCGATAAACCCGCTTGCCCCGCAGATCAAAACCTTTTTCTTTTTCACCGGCTTGCCAACTCCTCTTGAACTGTTCGGCGGCAATGCCCCAGTAAGTATTCGACGCTTTCCTCAAAACTATATTTTGGCTGCCAGCCGGTTTGCTTGGAAAATTTTCCGGAATTTATGATTTGTAGAGTGATGTCTGCGGGTCTAAATAAACTCTTGTCGGCTATAGAGGGAATCGTTCGTCGGGCTTTTATTTTAAGTACTTCCAAAAATTCCCCAACCGTTACCACTGTATTTCCGCCGATATTATAGACCTCTCCGGACTCGCCTTTTTCTATGGCGGCCCAATAAGCACTGGCGCAGTCCCTGGGATCAAGAATCGTTCTGGTAGAATCAAGGTTGCCGTGCCGTAATTCTTTCTGTAAACCAGCTTCAATCCGCGCCACTTGCATTGCGAATGCTGTGGCAAAAAGATCCGCCCGCCTCGGATTGAGATAGGTAGACATGCGAGTAATAATCACGGGCAAGCCAAAACCCTTGAAATAAGAGTACCCCAACGATTCCTGTGCAAATTTGGATACGGCATAGGGATTGTTTGGGTTAATGGGACAGCTTTCATCGATTGGAATGTTCTTGGGATCTACTTGGCCGTATACTTCCGGTGTGCTGCACATTTGGATCCGGGGGTGTATACCGGCGGCCGATCGGATTGCTTCCAACAGATTGGCTGTGCTGATTATATTGTTCTGCAGAGTAAAGACCGGCTTGTCCCAGGACTCTCTTACGTTGGCATAAGAAGCGATGTGGAAAACAATGTCCGGTTTAAGTCCGGCAATCAATTGGTGCGTGACGGTATAATCATCTAAGTCGCAGTCGTGAAGAAACAGTTTGTTTGCAATTTCTTGAATATTTTTTTGAGAGCGAGAGCTATTTGAGCGAAAAGTGCCGTGAAGTTCTACTTCTGGATGGTTATTAACAATATATTCAGCTAAATAACTTGCTCCGGAACCAGAAATTCCTGTAATCAAAACTTTTATGGCTTTCATTTTGTTCCTTATTGACAAGGTGCGGTGTTCTCAATTTGATAACATAAAAGTTTAGATTTGTCCATCAGCTGATTGCGTCGATATTGGAAACAAAAAAAAGAGCCATTCGGCTCTTTTACAAATTTGTAAACTGGTCTCGTCTTATGATTTGAAAACCCTTAATTAATTCGGCTATCCCTTCTTGCAATGAGATCCGTGGTTTGAAGCCGGTAGCTTCGATCTTGGCATTGCTAACGATGTAGTTTCTCTTGTCAGGATCTTCGCCTATTTCTGCTTCATGAAAATAAAATTCAGGTATTTGTTTCTGTATCTCTTGGCACAACTCTTTTTTAGACAAGTTGGCATCGCTTAAGCCGACATTGTAGGTCTGGTTTTTCATTGACTCAAAATTATTCATACAATGGATAAAAGCTCTGGACACATCCCTGACATGAATATAATTTCTCTTAAAGTGCGCTTCAAATAAGGTAACACATCTGTCGGTTACGGCCCGATATACAAAGTCGTTAACCAAAAGGTCCAAACGCATTCTGGGACTTACTCCAAATACGGTGGCTAAGCGCAATACGATTGCGTTACCGCCTTCTAATACCGACCTTTCTGCTTCAACCTTCTGGCGGCCATAAAGAGAAATCGGATTGAGGGGACTCTCTTCTGTGCAGTACATGCTCTCTTGGCCAATGCCGTAACCACTGTTGGTATTCGGAAAAATTATTTTCGTGGTCCATCTTCGAGATACTTCCACCACTCCACCCACATTGGTTGTAATGGATGTCGTGGGATCTTGGTCACAGGCCGGGGCTCCTACTATGGCCGCAAGGGGGAGAACATATTCAATTGGATGGTTTTTAAAGATCCGGTCTATTAATTTCTCATCTCTTGTATCACCTCGAATGATGGCCAGTCTTTTGTTATTGCAACAATCAAGCAGAGAACCCTGTCTGTACATAAAATTATCTAAAACGATAACTTCGTGGCCGGCGCTCAAAAGCATCGGCACCAAAACGGAACCGATATATCCCGCTCCGCCGGTTACAAGAATTCTGCTCATTGAGCCTCCTTGGTAGCGTTTAATACTACACTGGATATAAATTCTATATCCTTTGTTTTAAGTGACGGATTATTGGGCAGAAACAAACCGCAATGATGAATTCTGTCGGCCATAGGAGCGGAAAATTTACCGTATCTTTCATACCAGAAAGGATGCAGACCCAGGTTACCTGCCGAAAACATTCTAGTTTCGATACCTTCTCGACGGCAAGCTTCAATTATCTTTTTTCTTTCAGCAACACTGCTTGCCAACATGCCAAAGGAAATACTGCACACGACCGAATCCGGTTCGTATTTCTGAACACAGAAATACTTGCCAAGAATTGCTTTATAAAGCAGATGATTTTCCATCCGGCGCTTGATAAGCCATTCCATTTTGTCTATTTGTTTAATTCCGAGAAAGGCGTGGTCATCAGTCGGTCTTAAATTAAAACCGTCCAGCACAAATAGGAATGGGTGATGAAAGCTGTCAACCTTATGTTTTGCCAACAGAGCCTCTTTCTTTTCAGTGTCTAAGTCTTTAGTCCAGCCATGGCTTCTAATCATAAGCATTAGATTATAAAGCTCTTCATTGTTGGTTGAGACCAATCCGCCTTCAATGGTTGATATTTGATGGCCGAAGAAAAGTGAAAAACTGCTCATATCGCCGAAGGTGCCAACATGTTGACCGTGATAACTTGAACCCATAGCAGCGCAAGTATCTTCCAATAAGAAAAATCCGTATCGTTTTTTCAGTTCCAGTAATTCGTTCATTTTATGAGGCACACCCAAGACCTGAACCATAATTACCGTACTGGGATTGTGTCTCCGCAAGAGTACTTCAAGATGATTGAGATCCAGTCCAAAAGTATCCGGATCAGCTTCACACATAATTGGTTCCCAACCAAACTGAATAGCCGGAGCTATAGTAGTTACCCAGCCGACACTTGGCACAATAATCATCCTATTGGATAGTCGCCCCAAAGCAGCCAGAGCCGCATACATAAGCAGATTGGCAGAAGAACCCGAATTACAGTAAATTGAATACTTTTGTCCCAGCCAACTGCTCCATTTTGCCTCAAACTCCTTGGTTAAAGGCCCCATAGTTATTCTCGGATTGGTTTTCAACCAATCGGCCAGAGCGCTTAAATCATTAGCATCAATTGTATCTTCAGCCAGATAATATTTTATATGATAGCCGGGATAGTCAGCCAAGCACTCTCCTTATGGAAATTGTTAAAAAGCTTATCTAAATGTATACACAAATAATTGAAAGAAAGCAACATTAAAAAACCACCTGTCAAATGGTGGTTTTAGAACGGTCCCTTAAACTTATTCTCGTAATTGTGGAACTTTTCATCGGATAAATCGGCCGGCTTCAGGCCAAGCTTCTTTTCGGTAACCCGAATAATTGTTTCCGCATTCGGATAATACAGGTCTTCCATAGGCCTGGTTGTCGGACAATGAGTCGGCGCAAAACCGATTCGGGTAACAGGCGATCTCAACGAGCCGAAACAATCTTCCTGCACACGAGCTGCCACTTCGGCGGAAAACCCACAATGAGTCCAGTCACTATCCACGACAATACAGTGGCCGGTTTTCCGTACAGATTGATTCACTGTTGCATCATCAAAGGGTGCAATAGTTCGCACATTTATCAGTTCGGCCAAAATATTGTGTTTCCGCTCCAATACTTTAGCCGCGTCAAGTGCGTCAACGCATGACCAGGAGCTGGCCACTATCGTAACGTCCGACCCGGAACGAAGAATTGAGCACTTGCCCAAAGGAACGGTGTATGGCTCAAAAGGCACTTCGCCTTCCTGCCAAAACAGGAACCGATGTTCCATGCAAATAACAGGATTATCGTCGCGGATAGCGGCGATGAGCATACCTTTAGCATCATATGGCGTAGCCGGCATAATAACTTTTAGTCCGGGAATATGGGCAAAAATACTTTGCAAGCTTTTTGAATGCTGGAATCCCTGTCCCCAACCGCGACCAATCAACACTCTGATGACAATTGGAACGGACAGTTTACCATTGGAACCGTAACGGGCCGAGGCGAGCATATTTACCAACTGGTTGAAAGCCACAAGTAAGAATTCAACACGAATATGAACATTAACCGGACGCAGACCATTGATAGCTGCACCAAGACCAAATCCCATCAAAGCTTCTTCTGATAGGGGCGTACTCAAACAGCGTCCCGGAAATTTTTCCGCTAGTCCCGACGTTGTTCCATTGATGCCTTTGTGGTCTGCGACATCCAGTCCATAAACAAAGACACTTGAATCACGTTCCATTTCTTGCCGGAGAGCTTCGTTAATCGCTTGAGCGTAAGTAATGATACGCTTACTCACCGTATACCCCCCTGTAAAGTTCTTCGGGTCTTGGGAATGGTGCATCTTTTGCTTTTTGGACACTTATAAAAATCTGTTTGTTGACTGCATCTTCAATTGAAACTACTGCATTTTCCTGGTTCTGGTTAATTAGCCTTCGTCGTAAAAGCGCTATTGGATCTTTCGCGAGCCATTGTTCGAACTCATCACATGAACGATATCCCACATCAAAATCTTCATTAACACCGACATGTTCCAAATAACGATAGTAAGGAATAATCGCCAAAGCAGGCATCCTGAAACGTTGAATCTCTGCATAAGCTTTTTTTGCCATAGCATGAATAGTCAAAACATCGGTTTGCTCAAAAGAATCATAGACCAAACAATTATATTGCCTGGCAATTTTTCCCAACGAATCATATCCGCGCCTCACAGATGTGGGTGTGTGGATTGCCAGACCGTTATCTTCGCAGACAAACAGCACCGGTAATTTCCACAAGCAGGCAAGATTCAAGCTTTCCCAAAACACGCCTTCATCTACGGCGCCGTCGCCAAAAAACACAACGGCAATCTTGTCCGTATTCATGTATTTTTCTCTGAATGCTCCGCCGACTGCAACCGGAATAGTTGTTCCGACAACGGCGGATGTCATTATCAGATTGTGATCAGGAGATGCCAAATGCATTGAGCCTGCCTTTCCACCGGCTGGACCTGTAACTTTACCGTACAACTCGGCAAAAAAACCATCTGTTTCTTCCGTGACAGCCAGGTAAAGTGCATGACTACGGTAAGTTCCGTAGAATTTTGCCTTTTCCTTCAGGGCAGTACAAATGCCCGCAACGATTCCTTCTTCTCCTATGGACATATGCATCGGGGTCTTCATTTGATTGTTCGGATATTCTTGCTGAATGGCCCGCTCTGCGGCACGCATTCGGTACATCGATTGGTAAAGTTCAAGCTCTAAATCTTTCTGCATTGTTACCTCCCTTGCAAGATTCCTTGTTGCTCTATTTAACAGAAAAAATTGAAATCAGTCAAGTTGTTCCATATTTATGAAACAAAAAATTAAACCGCCCTTCAGGGCGGATTTTGGTATCACTCTACTGCAAAGTAAGAGACTCTGGATGCTTGCGGATGCCTCTTGAGTCTAATATTATTTAGACCGAACACTTCCTTAAGAGCAATGGTTTCTCCTGGCCAGTTGTGGTCATTTAATTCATCAAAAGCCAAGATACTGCCTCTTACAAGATGTGATCTTATGGCTTCGAGACACTTCTTGGTTGGTCTATACAAATCAAGGTCAAAAAATGCCAAAGCAATAATTGTTTCCGGATTATCTTTTAGATATCGGTCTATTTCTTTAGTGACATCGCCAACCCTGATTTTATATTTTTTTATATAACTAAGCGGGTTGCTTTCCTCGTGGCACTTCATTATCCGGTCTAAGTAATCAGGGTAATTTACGGTGCATGATAAATTTCCCACAGAGACAAGGGGGTTTGAATTTCCATCCTCTGACGACACATGAGGAAATCCTTCGAAAGTGTCAAAGCCAATTATTTGTTTTAACTTGTTGAACGGCTCATAAATTCCTCTTAGGGCTTCAAAAATCGCCAAGTTATTACCCCAACGAGTGCCAAATTCAACAATAATACCCTGAACTTCTATGGCCTGGCGGTAAATAAAATCCACAAACAAAATTCTTGCCAATTCTTTAGAGGTCAGAAAAAGACCCAAATTAGACAATACCTGCTCGTTGGGGATTGGACATTCTCGAAGAAGGGTAACTAATTTTTGAACATTTTGTTTTTCTTTGTTTGTTTCTTTGGTTTCAACATTGATTTTTCTCTCTGCCACTTTAGCTACCTTGTTAATAAAAGAACGAAAACTTGTTTCCATGATTATAATTTAAACCACACCAAAGTCAATAAAAACCCATGTTTGACATGGGTTATAAAACGAGCCACTCACGTATTCTGGCAACAAGCGTGTCCTTGTCTAAGCCAATTCGGGTATGAACATATTCACGCGTACCGTAAGTAAAGCAATCGCTATCTTCAAGAGCGATTCTTTTCAGAGAAACGGTAGACAATCCGGAATCGCAAATGAATTCGCTTATCAGCGAACCAAGGCCGCCGATAGGGCTGTGTTCTTCAAGGGCGACAATCCTTTGACAGCCGGCCAGGACTTCTGCCAGCAAAACAGAATTAAGCGGTTTGATGCGATATACATCAATTACTCCGGCATCAATTCCCAATGAGTTTAATTTATCCGCAACTGCTAAGGCCCTGTGAACCATTAAACCGGTTGAAATAATAATTATATCTTTTCCGCTTCTTATTTTCGCCAAACCTGCGCAAAAACTTTCTTTTTCCGTATAAATTTGAGAGGGACTATCTTTATCAAATCGGATATAAACAGGTCCTTTAATGTTCCCGTAAGCAATTTTAACAAAACGGGATAGGCTAACAGTATCGGATGCGTTAAAGATTGTCATTCCAGAAATTGCCCGCAAAATTGACAGGTCTTGAACGGCATGGTGTGTGGGTCCGGCGTCGCCGTAAGAGTACCCCGCTCCAATCCCCACTAAGGTAACAGGAAGACCCATTAAACCCAGATCAACTTTTATTTGTTCATAACATCTCAAGGTAATGAACGGGGCAATTGCGTGGACAAAAACTTTTTTGCCGCCTAAGGCCAAGCCAGCCGCAACACCTATCAAATTTTGTTCCGCGATTCCGCCGTTAATTATTTGACCAGGTATGGTTTGCTGGAATTTTTTGAAAGTTTGAGCTCCCTGGTCGCCGTATATTAAAACCACATTGCTGTCAGCCGAAGCCAGAAGATATAACTCCTCAAAAAAAGCGTCCCGCAAATCGGTATAATTTTTAGTTTCCATTTTTATCTCCGTCTGCAAGTTCTTGCCGGGCCTTAATGGCCAATTCGCCTTTGGGCGCGCCGTGATGCCAATTAGATTTATTTTCCATGAATGAAATACCTTTACCTTTTATAGTTTCGGCTATAATAGCCGTGGGTCTGTCCGTTGACTGCTTGGCTCTTTCAAAACCAGACAAGATATCTCTGAAACTATGGCCGTCAATTTTTACCGTCTGCCATCCGAATGCTTGCCATTTATTTTCCATCGGCATTGAACCGGAAAAATTTTCCGTAAAATCTGTGGCGCCTATTCTGTTGTTGTCTACGACTGCTACCAAATTGTTTAATTTGGAGTTGCAACCGAATGTTGCTGCCTCCCAAACGGAGCCCTCGTTGCATTCAGCATCACCCAAGATTGCCACTGTCAGAAAATTTTTGTTGTTCATTTTTGCAGACAGTGCAAGACCGCAGGCAACACTTAAGCCATGGCCTAATGATCCGGAAGCGATTTCTATTCCGGGTATCATGTGATCAGGGTGATCGCCGAGCATTGTTCCATTTTTACCGTAGGCTTCCAATTCTTTGGCGTCAAAAAATCCTAAATCTCCAAGAATTACATAGAGAGCCAGCATGGCATGGCCCTTGCTGAATATCAGCCTGTCTCTGTCGGAGTTGTTTTTTGAGAGGGGCGATATGTTCAAAATACCGCCATAGTAAAGAGCGACAAGAATTTCGGTACAGGAAAATGCGCCGCCAAGATGGCCCTTGCCGGCATTGATGCACATTTCCAGGGCTCTGCTTCTGATCCATTTCGCCTTCTTGCTTAATTTGTCTATATTCATTTTGTGGCCTAGTTTTAAAAGATCGCGTGTCGAAATTATACTATGATTTTGAAGTAAATCAAGCTCAGTACCAGATGCCGAGTTTTTTACATTTTTTTGACAAATCACCAAAAGTATTCTATTCTATGGCCAGTTTATTGAAAATAATAACTGAAGGAGAGCTAATTTGAACTTGGGTCTAAGTGGAAAGTACGCATTGGTTACCGGTGGCAGTCACGGGATTGGCCGGGCAATAGCTCTTGCCTTAGCTGCTGAAGGCTGTCACGTGGCTATCTGTGCGAGAAACAAACAAAGGGTTGATGAAGTGGTCAAAGAGATAGAAAACAAAGGTGTTGTTGGCATAGGAATAAGCGCTGACGCAACAAACCCGCAAGATATTGAGCGAGTGGTAAGTATTATAACCGGCACGTGGGGAAAATTGCATATTTTGATAAATAACGTAGGCGGAGGCGGAAGCTGGGGCAGTGAAGATGTTGAGCAAACTTCCGAAAAGGTGTGGCAAGACGTATATGACAAAAACGTTACAGCAGCTATCAGATTTACAATGCGGTGTCTGCCTCTTATGAGAAAAGAAAAATGGGGCAGGGTAGTCACCATATCTTCTATTTGCGGGCGGGAAGCCGGAGGAAGACCATGGTACAGCATGGCAAAGAGCGCGCAGATAAGTTTTATGAAAAGCCTGGCCATCAAACACGACTTGGTAAGAGACGGAATTACGTTCAATAGCGTTGCTCCGGGACAGATAATGATACCGGACACGGGACTGGAAAGAAAACAAAGGGAAAATCCGGAAGAATTCAATAAGTTTGTTCTGGAAAATTTCCCATTAGGGCGACTGGGTTTACCCGAAGAAGTGGCAAGTGTCGTAACATTTATTTGTTCAGACAAAGCCCAACTGCTAAACGGCGCCTCAATAGTGATTGACGGAGGTCAAAGCAAGATTTTATAACACGCATTCAGCGTGTTTTTTTTTGTTAATCTAATTCTTTAAATTAAAGTTTCAATTTTTATAATATTTAAAAAAGGGCTAAAAATCTTAGCCCTCAAAGAATCGACCTCGTAGCTCCACCGTCTAAGGGAATGTAAGTACCGGTGATAAAATTAGCTTGAGCAGAAGCCAGGAAAACAACCAAATTAGCCGCATCTTCATCTGTGCCTTGTCGTCCCATTGGTATTTTGCTTACAACCTCTTTGGTCACAATGGCCCGTGCTTTCTGAATAGCTATTCCGAGAGTTTGCGCGCGGTCGCGAACATCTCTCTCCCAAGTGTCGCAAATAAGCGCATGGGGACCGATAACGTTGACGCAAATTCCTTTAGGCGCCAACTCATTGGATATGCGCTTATTCAGATAATCCATGGCTGATTTGGCAGCGCCATAGTGGGGATTGTTCCATCCCGGCTCATGAGATGTTTTGCTTCCAATATTTATAACTCTCGGCTGTAAAGATTTTTCAAGAAGAGGAACCGCGAATTCGGTAAACCACACCATGCTTAAAGCATTTAACTTGTACGTGTCAATCCATTGTTCCTCGGTTAATCCCCAAAGTTTTAATGGTTTTTCTGTTCCGCCGCCGACATTATTTACCAAAATATCAAGAGAATGAATCTGACTTAAAAAACTCTTAACACTTTCTCGAGAAGTTGCGTCAACGGTTGCCCAGTTTACATTAATATCGGGATACATCTCTTCAATTTCCACACAAACTGTTCTTAACTTAGAAGCATTTCGCGCGCACAAAATTATATTGCACCCTTCTCTGGCTAAAGCGATAGCACATGCCTTGCCGATACCCTGGCTTGAACCGGTAATGAGTGCTGTTCTTCCTTTTAAACCGAGATCCATATTTTTCCTTATTTCAAAGTTCTTGGTGTATATTATGTATTTTTTTGGGCTTCTGTCAATGAAAAAAGGCCCCTAGGCCTTTTTATATAATTCTACAATTTGTCTGGCAATTGCTTCTGCGTTCAATCCATAACAGCCCAACATATACTGGTGGCTACCTGCACGATGGTTGTATTCGTCGGGAACGCCAAGACATTTGAAAATTGGTTTCTTGTTCCCATTACATTCGCAGATTATTCTTGCGATGCTTTCACCCAGTCCGCCAATGATGTTGTGTTCTTCTAGGACAAATACCGCATCTCTGGTTTGAGCTGATTTTTCAACAAGCTCTTTGTCCAAGGGTTTTATTGTGTGTATATTTATCACCTCTGCGCTGACTCCGTGTTGCTCCAAAATATTGCTTGCGGCAACCGCCTCATTTACAATCGTGCCGGTGGCGAATATGGTTATATCGTTGCCAGGCTTAACGACTAACCCCTTGCCGATTTCAAGGCCATATTCTTTTTCGGCGCTCAATTCCCCGCCTTTACCGATGCGCAGATAGGCGGGATGCGATGTTTTTATTAGATATTCTGTAACCAACCGCGCTTCTAATGAATTGGATGGCGAATATATCTGCATATTCGGCAATGCTTTCATGGCCGCAACATCTTCAATCGCATGATGAGTGCATCCGCATGTTGAATAGGCATAGCCAGCGGCCACTCCGACAACCACGACCCCAACATTTTGATAACAAACATCTACCTTAATTTGTTCAAGACACCGCAGCGTCACAAAGGGAGCAATTGAATAAACAAACACTCTGTGGCCGGAAAGAGCAAGTCCGGCAGCAATACCTATCATGTTTTGCTCAGCAATGCCGATATTATAATACTGGCCGGGTAAATTTTTTCTGAAATCATCCAAATGAGCATGGCCCAAATCCCCTGTTAGAAAAACTACTTTGGAATCGGAACACGCAGCCTTGTAAATCGTTTTGACGACCTCAAATCTCATTGCAATCCTCCGTTCAATTCTTTTTTGGCTCTCTCATATTCTTCTTTGGTCGGACATTTGCCGTGCCAGATATGATCATTCTCCATGAACGGAACACCCTTGCCCTTTGTTGTGTGGCAATTTAGTGCAAACGGTTTTTCATGAGACATATTTAGCTGGCCGATAATTTCTGCGAAGCGATGTCCGCAAATGCTTTCCGTATCCCATCCGAAACTTTCTAATTTATCATGTAATCCGGCCAAACTAAGAATTTTGTCGGTCGGTCCGAGTGTCTCAAGGTTGTTATTGTCAATAATGAGAGTTAAGTTGTCCAATTTATGGAATCCGGCAAACATCAAAGCTTCCCAGTTTGAACCTTCCTGAAGCTCACCATCTCCGACCAAAACAAAGACTCTTGACGATCTTTTTGCCTTCTTTGCGGCTAATGCCATCCCGACACCAATCGGCAAGCCATGCCCGAGAGAACCGTTGGTTGTTTCGATTCCAGGCAAAGCGCCACGGGTATTGTGATCTCCGATCAGAGTACCGTCAGTTCCATACTCTTTCAATTTTTCTAATGAAAAATAACCCTTCAAAGCCAAAGTAGCATACAACGCCACACAAGCATGGCCTTTGCTCAAAATAAACTTGTCCCTGTCTTCCAAATCAGGATTTTTGGGGTCAATTTTTAGAATATCCCCAAAATATAATGCTGTTAGTATGTCGACGATGGAAAGAGCGCAGCCAAGATGGGATGATCTTGCTTCAAATATCATATCCAGTATCATGTGGCGAGCCATTCTCGCCTGCTTAGCCATGTGGTTGTTATTTATCACTCCCCCATCCTTGTTTTTAATGTTCAATTGGCGCAAATATATATAACAAAGAACCCGTTGTCAATTTTTTATTGTTGGCTTGACACGTCTACGATACATAGTACAATCTTAATATTGATACTTTAAAATCAACCGAGGAACAGGTTCGTGATCAAGGTCTCTTCAACTTCTTTACCTGGAGTATTGAAAATACACAGAGGATTTCCGTTCAGGGATCACCGCGGGATTTATGCGACAATTTATCAAAGAGAGGATTACTTTAAGAAAGGAATCACGATTGATTTTGTGGAACAGGATTTTTCCTTTTCTAGGAAAAATACCCTAAGGGGTCTCCATGGAGACGACAAAACTTACAAAATGATTTGTTGTCCTTTCGGCGCTTTTTGTTTGGCGGTAGTAAATTATGACCAATTTTCCTGTCATTTTGGCAAATGGGAAATGTTTTTCTTAACCGACGACAATGGTTTACAAATTCTTATTCCGCCGAAACACCTGAATGGCCACCTCGTTTTAAGTAATAAGGGTGCTATTTTTCATTACAACCAATCAGAATATTACAAAGGAGCAGAAAACCAGTGGAGCGTCCGATGGAACGACCCAAGATTTAATATTCCGTGGCCGGTTGTTAATCCGATACTTTCAAACAGAGACAGGGGTGTTTAAACCTACCGCCGGCTGTAAGCTGACGGTAGGTTATTTTTAAAAACTATTATTAAGATTATGATAAATTATCTGGCTTCCAAGCATATCAATGTTAAACGGCACATATAAAAACTTTTTTAATTTTTCTTTTATTTTGGGATGATCCTCCGGTTTCGCAAAAAACAACATAAAACCTCCGCCACCCGCGCCGAGTAGCTTCCCGCCAATAGCTCCCGCTTCCCGTCCGATTTTGTATATTTCGTCTATTTTAGGATTGGAAATTTTTTGAGCCAGCCCACGTTTTATTAACCAATGTTCGTGAAGCAATTTACCGAAATCAATTATGTTCCGATTACTGCATAAAATAGCCACTCCCTCGTCAACCATATTGGTTATCGATTTAAGTTCATTACCGTTATTCTTGGTATTTTTTATCCAATGTTTAGCTATTTTAGAAGCTTGCCGGGTAAAATCAGTAAAAAATAGCATGAGATGACTTTTAAACAATTCCGTTCTTTCTTTGCTTATAGTTATCGGGTAAACTTGAATTTTTTGAGGTCCGCCAAAATCTATACGATTAAGACCGCCGAAGGCGGCAATAGTTTGATCTTGAGAACCAACATTTTCTTTGATTAAATTTTGTTCTATATGAATAGCATCCAGCGCCAATTGGCGTTTTGTTTTTATTTCTCCTTTCAACCCGGATAAAGCATGGACGAGTCCGACAGTAAATGATGAACTAGAGCCCAGGCCGGACATGGCCGGTAAATCACCGTCGTGGTGAATTACCACACCTCCATCAATATTTAAATAGCGAAGCGTTTCCCTTGCCGAAGGGTGTTTTATTTTATTGATATGTTTAACTTCTTCGTGTTTAGAATAAATGATTTTATATTTATGTTTAAAAAACGGCGGCATAGAACGCAAATTGATATAACTATATTTATCAATGGCCATAGACAAGACGGAGCCGCCGTTTTTCTCATACCAAACAGGGTAATCTGTACCACCTCCGAAAAATGAAATTCTAAATGGGGTTCTCGTTATAATCATGGTTCAATTAATCTTAGGTTTAATTGGCCGCCAAACAATATATGAAAGATCCTGATAGAAGCTCCCAGGACAAGTCCTTTGTACTTTTTGAATTTTTATTTTGCCTTCTGTTTGCAAACGGCGCAGATAAGTTAAGTAATTTCTTAAATAATTCCTTTTATAAATAAACTTGATGGACAAAGCATCTAAGGAATCGGTTTTATCGAGCAATTCTTCTACTGGTTCCACGTTTACAAATAAATCTATTTTATTTTTTATGGCAAAATTTATAAAAGATTCATATCCCGTTCCCATTTGCTCCAAAGCGCCAAAAGTCAAAAAAGCGCTATTTTTTTCTATTTTAAATTTTGGATCGGGATGAAACATATCAAAAACATGGCCCGACACGTTCCAGTGATACTGCTTAGACATATGCTCAGCTATTTTTTTGGATGAATCTACCCAGTCTGAACAATGCAATTTTTTTTGCGGAAACAGATCGGCAAGTATCGCCATATTTATCCCCGTTCCACAGCCGAATTCATAAATGTGGTCCACATTTTTAAGGTACTTACCGAATAACCAGTATTTCAAAACCAGTTTCCAGTTCAATTCAAAATTTTCATCCAATGGAGCAATAAAACCATGATCAAACCGGCAATATGTATTATTAATCGGTTTTTTGACATATTTTGGCACCAAAACTGTAGCTTGGAAGTCGTTGGCAACAAAATCTTTAAGCTGAGCAGACCACCTCTTTTGCCAAATCGATTTAGCTTTTTTACCGGCCACAAACAAATCATCCCCATCAATTTTTCTATTTATCTCCCGAATTAATTGAGTCAGTTTCGTAGCAGAAACCAAGCGATAACGAAAATCACTTTTTGTTATTATTTTCCGGCAAACCTCGGGAATATCTTGAACTGTGGTTCCAAAGAAACCGGCAAAATCTTTTAGCTTAAAGTTGCGGATTTTTTCCATGTTAATTTAATTTTTTTAAATTATCAGTATGCAAAAGCCAAGCATAACCACGCCATAAGTCTTTTTTTGTAATTTCATGGAGAATTAAATCTCTGTAAGTTGGCACTTCGTCTTCATGTGTCCAGATCCTGCTTGTTCCATATGTTTTGAATTTAACGGTGGCTATTTTTTCAATATCTTTTGTTTCCAGGAGCCTATTTAACACAAGGTCTTTAGTATAATCACCATCGATAACACCTTCTTTTTCGGTTGACATATTTACCGCTTTACTACTGGTTCCGGGTATGGCTATCCAGCCATCTACCACATCAGCAATGCTTTCTATGTATATAACCTGAAATGGTGCAGGAGTGTTCCTGGAGGGTACGTAATCGGAAACAGCGATACCTGGAACTCCCTCAACAAAACTTTTATTATAATTTGTTCTGTATGTATATAATCTCTTTATTTTTAAAGAGTCAATCTGTTTCATCAAATTAGTTATGGTCATTCTTGCGGGATAGATGTCAGAAAAAAATATTTTTCCGTTGACTATAACGGTAATGCCCAATATTGAAAGTAGGATTATCAGATTATGGGCATATATACCGTAGAATAAATGAAAACTATAACCGACGAAAAGAAACATGCCCACTAAACCCGGGGAATAGGATCTTCCTATTTGGGGCGCTCCCGTTGCTTCCGCCCACATTATCGGGGATAGAGACAAAATAAAAATTGCCGCTCCTCCAACTGCCATATTTGTGTTTTTTGAAACAATTACGGCAAAAACATAAAACACCAGGCAAACGATAAAGATAACGGTGTGAACCGGCGCCATACGAAAAAAAATTCTTGGAACCCACTTCAGGCCTCCGCCACGCGTTTCTTTTGAAACAGTAATCCCCTTTTTAGCAAAATAATCTACATAGAGCCTAAAATGACTCTTGGTTTGAATCTGGCCGACCTTAAAACGGTCAAAGTAGATGCCGAATGATTCTTTAATGTTTGGTAAGGTGAGCAAAACAAAAACAACAGAAAAACCAACTAATATACTCACCACCCACAAGAATCCCAACAAACTTAAAAACAAAAGAAGAAAAAATAATCCTAAAACTGCAAAAAAGGAGACCTGTTTAAATTTCTTTTTGGCATGTTCCAGATAATGTTCAAGGCTAAACTTTTCTCTACCGGAAATCATCTTGTTGAGAAATAAAGGGGCCTGATTTTTATATATCAAAATTACTATTTTTTTGTACGATAGCTTGGCAACCATGAAAACCAGAGAAGCCAAAACCAACGCACACAAACTAAATGCGTAATAATCGTTGGCTTTAATCAAAGAGTAAAGGCCGGAAACAACTCCTTGTCCGGCATATAACTTATATTTTTCGTAAACGACGGCGCTCCAAAACAGTGGCATATACTTAAGGGCAGAGGCAGAAGAAAATTGAGTTAGACACAAAATTCCACCCGCCATTACTAGCCACAAAAACGGGCTCATCAGATTCCCGGTATTTACCTGTTGGATAAAATAAAAAGATAAAAGAGAGAGCACAGTAGTCACATTGTTGTGACTGCCGTTAAGAGATACCTCCCAAAGCCAAAAAGATAAGATCAGGAAGAGGCCCAAAAAAAGTCCAATGGCGGGGTTCCAGTAATTACTGCTTATCAAAAAAATCAGAACCGATGACAGGGCAACCGTGGCTCCGCCTAAAGTCACATAAGCATGGTCAGTTTCTTTGTCTCTTAATATCTTTTGGAATACGGAGATTAATATAACGGAAACATCCCTCATCGCTGTTTTAAACGGACTGACGGTAAATTTATGAATGTCAGACAACCAGCGCCATTTATAAGATTGGGCAGCCGCATGGGCCATAATTTCATTATCGGTATTTGGCCCATGGTACTGAATACGGCGGGTGGCTATAGAGAAAAAAACAGCAAACAATGCCGAGACAAGTACTATTATTTCTAAATTAAAATAATACGACATAGAAGGATTACCAAGTTTTAATTTTGCGTTTAACTTTTTTCTTTAAGCGCTGGTATGTTGCAACAGCCCTTTTTTCTATGCGTGGTGACACTATTCTAAGAAGTTCTTTGCCCATAACTCGGTAGTGTCCGCCAACTTTATTGGCTTGGATAAGTTTGTTTTTTAGAAGCCGCTTCACAGTACTCTTACTAATTTTCAAAAGCGATTGGACTTCGGAGGTTGTATAAACCTCATTCGGATTTATTTCACTCATCTACCTAAGGTATCAAAACGTATCAAAAGGTGTCAATCCCAAGAAGTGGACATCAGATCAAGTTGCCTTTTTGTTGGGTTATGCTATAAAAACGACAGTACTCAGAAACAATGGGTAAAATTGTGGCTAACTGGTTCAGAGACAACTGCGGAATGCGGCTTGAGATGTATGCCAAAATGCTGAAGGACCAGAATCTAAGGGGGAATGTTTTCAAGGCCCTCGATATAATAGAAAAGGGCATAGCAACCGGAGGGAAAATTCTTATTTTTGGCAACGGAGGGTCGGCAGCAGAATCCCAGCATTTTGCGGCTGAATTGGTCTGTCAATTTCAAAAGAAAAGAGTAGCCATACCGGCCATTGCCCTGACTACAGATACTTCTATCCTTACGGCTCAGGGCAACGACCACGGGTTTGATTCCGTTTTTGAAAGGCAAATTGAAGCGCTTTGCCATCCGGGAGATGTGGTAATCGGCTTAACTACAAGCGATGTCTACCACAATGGCCACTCCCGCAATATTTTTAATGCTTTTGGGGCCGCTCACAAGAAAGGAGCTAAAAAAATAGGATTATTCAGCATTAAAACAAAAAACCTTATTAGTATTGGTCTCGTTGATGTGCCAATTCTTATCCCCGCTGAAAACACAGCCCTGATTCAAGAAGCCCACTTGGCTATTATCCACATGCTTTGCGAGAGGATAGAAGAAAATCTGTAAAATCCCCTTCCGGGGATTTTAGTTTAAGTTTCTCTTGCCGATTAAGTAATAATTTTGAGGCAAATGTTTTATTTCGTAATTGATCCAGTCATGGTCCTGGTTATTTTTCATATATTCATCAAAATATTTCACGTTGTCTATCGTTTCAAAGACCGCCTGATATGCTATCAGCACATATTTAGGTTGACCTATTTTTTTCAGAAATTCATCCCGCAACTCAACCGGAGATTCACTTAGAGACCAGGTGGCTATAAAAATATCGGGATTTGAATCATCCAGCTTTTCTGTCTGGCTGATAAAATTAAAATTTCCGTCTGTATTGCTCGAGTGCAGGTAATATTTTTGAAGTGATAAAAACTCAGGTATATCAAAAATCGTATATTTCTCCCTAAATCCTAAATTATTAACAAGCTTGGCCATGCAACCGTAACCTCCGCCAAATTCCACTATTTTACCGGCTTGCTTTATATCAATTGGAATGTAATCAATCAGCCGTGACAAATTGTAGGCAGTGTTTATAAAGTTACCACTGCTTTTCTTCCAATATTTATACTTCGGAGGATTACCGACCCAAGTTTCCGTTATTGCCGGCGACCATTTATCCCAATTATAGTTAAGCAGATAATCAAATTCGGGTTTACGAGCTCCGGCGGACATTGTTTCAATAACAGGATCCCATCTCAAAAAATTTCTCAGGTCTTTTTTCAATATATACCGCCTGATGTCTTGCCGGTATTTGTCCCACAAACTTGTGCATTCGGCTCTTTGATTATCAATATTTTTTATAGAATTAAACAGTTCGGTTCTATATATTCTTTGATCTGGGGTTTCTTTTTTTAATTTCACGCTCAGTTCTTCCAGATTACTCTTTATTATTTTGAGTGCTTCTATTCTGCGTCCGATACTGATTGACTTGTTTTTTATTTTATTTGCCAGATTTATAATCTGCTTCGGAAGAATTTTTTTACAAAATTCTTTTAAAAAAAGTTTCTTTCTCATATGTTTAGGCAATTTCTTTATCTTTAATATGGTAGCTTTTGTACAGGTAGGAATCCTGGTTTTTTATCAACTCAGACGGTGCGCCTGATTCAATAAGTTTCCCGTTATCTATAACAATAATTCTGTCAGAACTCATTACGGTTGTTAAGCGATGAGCAATTACCAAGACCGTAACTTTTCCTTTCAGATTATTTATTGATTTTTGAATCAATGCCTCCGATTCGTTATCTATGGAGCTTGTTGCTTCATCAAGAATTAAGACAGAGGATTTTTTAGCCAAAACCCTTGCCAGGGCAATGCGCTGTCTTTGACCTCCGGATAATTTAATACCTCGTTCTCCAACCTGTGTTTCAAATTTATTCGGCAACCCCTGGATAAAATCATAAATATTCGCCATCTTTGAAGCATTCTCTATGCTCTCACGGGAAATACTTTCATCATAAAAGCGAATATTGGCCTCAATAGTGTCGTTGAGAAGGAAAACATCCTGTGAAACATATCCTATGTTTTTTCGCCAAGCATCCAGTTTGATGGAATTAATGTCAACTTCATCAATTTTGACAACTCCGCTCTGGGGTTTTAATAGCTGCAAAAAAATATCAACCAAGGTGGTCTTTCCGGCGCCGGAAGGTCCGATTATGCCGATCATCTCGCCCTTTTGGATTGTAAAATTAATATCCGACAAAGTGTTTGATTCCATATTCGGATAAGCAAAACCAACATCCTGAATACTTATTTCTTGTTCAAATTTGAACGGTTCAGTACCGGGTGTATTTTCTTTGTACTGCTGAACCTCTTTTTGATAGCTAAGCATCGTTTCCAGATAAGTAAACAAAGAGTTGATACCGTCCAGCTTGCCCTGGATTCCTTGAATATAGGAATACATTTTTTGGATAAGGTAAATTATTACCGCAAAAGAAGCAATATTAAAATCAGGGGATTTAAAAGAATAAGCAAATATTATAGAGATGAAGAGGAGGGAGACCGGCTCAAATAGTGTGCCTTGAAAACTGCTTATCAAAGATGTTTTAATGCGGGCTTTTCGTAATTCTTCAAAATAAAAATAGCCCCTTTTGACCAATGACGGCTCAACGGCAAAAGCTTTTATTGTTTTAATGCCGATCAAACTCTCATTGATAAGATGACCTAGTTTTTTACCGGTAAGATTTGCGTGTTTGGCAAGTTTCCTTGTCTTAAAGAAAAGGGGTTTTAAAACCACGAGGATAAGCGCCCCTCCCACCAAAGACATAAGGGTTATGGAAACTGACAATTTAAAAGCAATGGCAGCGTACGTTATTAAACTTGCAACCCTAAGCATTAATTCACTGATGGCTCTGAGTATATTTGATCCGGCGGCAACGTCGTTAGAAATTACCCTGTCAAGATATCCGACCCTTTGGTTCATAAGAAATGTCCAGTCAGCTTCAAGGGTTTTTTTAAACAACATAGAGCTGATGTTGCGGTCATACTGTGCAGAAATTTTATCGCTAAGATGAATGGTCAGAATCGTTATTACGGCCTTCCCGATAAAAAACGAGACCATTAAAACCAAAAGGATGGGCAAATTATAACTTAGATGGAGAAAAGAGAAAATTTTTGCAACAAGCTGATAAAAAACATTAGAGGTGCCGGTACTGTTTTGCTGGGTAACAAAAGCAAAAAGCGGTATCAGCATGCTAATGCCCAGACCGCCCAGAAGACTGCTGACAAACCCCAATAAAGTTGTGACTAAAATCCGCCACCTATATTGCCAATAGGCACGCTTAAAAACCACGAAAACTCTGTGGATTTTTTTTATGTTTTGGAAATGTGTTGCGGTTAATTCCTTGAACATAACCCCTAAAAGATACCAATTTTCTCGAATTTGCGCAATAAGGAGGTGTCAAAAGGGGTCAAAAGAGGTTATTTTATAATAAAATTAAAACCGCCTTAAGCGGTTTTTCTGTTTCTTTCCTTTGAGACATACCAGTCAATTGTTTTTATCAGCCCCCGGTTGAAGTCCGTCCGGGCTTTAAATCCAAATTCTTTAGCAGCCCGGGAAACATCCATGCATCGCCGGGGCTGACCATCCGGTTTAGACTTATCCCAACTCACCTTACCTTCAAATTTCATCAGCCCGCAGATAATTTCAACCAGGTCTTTTATTTTAATTTCACGACCGGCCCCAAGATTTACCGGCTCTGGTTTATCATATCTTTCTGTAGCCAAAACTATACCCTCGGCAGCATCCTCAACATATAAAAACTCTCTGGACGCACTTCCGCTGCCCCAGACATCAATATGTTTTTTATTTAGCTTTTTAGCCTCAGCCGCCTTTCTAATAAGAGCCGGGATCACATGGGAACTCTTCGGATCAAAGTTGTCTCCCGGGCCGTATAAATTTACCGGCAAAAGATATATGGCATTAAAGCCGTATTGCTGGCGATAGGATTGAGCTTGGACTAAAAGAACTTTTTTGGCTAATCCATAAGGAGCATTTGTCTCTTCCGGATAACCGTTCCAAAGGTCTGATTCCTTAAAAGGTACAGGGGTAAACTTGGGATAAGCACATACCGTGCCGATTGCCACAAATTTTTCTACCCCAGACAAACGTGCCGCTTCCAAAAGCTGCACTCCCATCATAATATTGTCATAAAGCAACTCGCCCGGTTTTTCCCTGTTAAGACCTATGCCACCCACATTTCCGGCAAGATGAATAACTATATTCCGGCCACTTGCCGCTTTCATGCAATTTTCCCATTTACGAAGATCCAGACTCTCCGAGCGGGGAATGAATATGTTTTTTTCAGGCACGCCTTTTTTCAGCAACTTTTTAATAACAAAGCTGCCCAAAAATCCAGATCCGCCGGTAACTAAAAACTTTTTATTTTTAAATTTTGTATCCATTAGACCCGCTTGTTAAGATGCCCGATAGTTTAATTATTTACTACATTTACTATTTAATGTAAAGTGTGTATATCAAAACGACCTGAAATTAATTTCTCCTGAATGCTTATACTTCAAATCAATACTGTTGATGCCCGAGGGGGGGCAGCGCAAGTCGCTTTTAACCTCAAAAGAGAACTTGAAAAGAAGGGGCACCAAAGCCCCATGTTTGTCGGCAGAAAATATTCTGACAACCCAGACGTTTTTGTTCTTAATGATATTTTGTCTTTCTCCGGCAAAGTGCGCAGAAAACTTGCCTACTGGCTTGCCAACGATATTGATGTTTTCAATTCTGACCATATTTTAAAAACAGAACAGTTCAAAAAGGCTGATATTATCCATTGCCATAATCTTCACGGTAATTATTTTAATCTCGGGACTTTAGCAAAAATTTCACGCATCAAACCGGTAATCTGGACTTTTCACGATATGTGGCCTATAACCGCCCATTGCGCTCATGCTTTTGACGGTGCTCTGAAAGAAAACGGATTTTTTACTTGTCCAAGTTTGGATATTTATCCCTCTATCTCCTGGCATAACGAAAAATATTTAGAAAAAAGAAAGAGTAAAATCTATAAAAACTCCAACCTTCACATAGCAATCCCGTCCAAATGGTTAGCCGATAAAGTAAGACAAGGTGTCCTTAAAGATAAGCCGTTATCCATAATATACAATGGTATTGATAACTCGGTATTTAGGCTGTATGACAAGCAAGAATCCCGCCAATCCTTAGGCCTTCCGGCCGATAAACGTATTGTCCTCATTGTGGCCAAAAGGGGGGCTTCTAATCCGTGGAAGGGGGGCAACTATGCCCAAGAGGCCATGAGAGCGTTTAAGGACAATCCTGGAGCCTTTTTCGTTGATTTAGGCGGTAATACCGACGAAACCAACGACGGGGTCAGAACGATAGGTTACACAAGCAACCAGACAACATTGGCAAAATATTACTCTGCGGCTGATATCCTTTTATACCCTTCTATCGCCGACAACTGTCCGCTAGTAGTTCTTGAGGCTATGGCCTGTGGATTACCGGCTGTTTCATTTAACACCGGTGGCATACCGGAACTCGTTGACCATCAAAAAACAGGCTATGTGGCCCGCTATAAAGATACTGAAGACCTCCTGGTCGGAATTCAATGGTTACTTTCCCGCTCACCCGCTGAATATTCCGTCATGAGTGAGGCTCTTATTACTAAAGCACGCTCCGGTTTTAGCCTGCACACAATGACCGAAAAATATCTGGAACTCTATAAATCTCTGCTAAAATAAAAGCTTATCTGACTTTTTTTAAATATCCGTTTGGGTTCCAGGTAAGAAGAAGTTTTTCTCTGCTTTTATCTATTTCAAACTCTTTATTGTTTTTAAAAAATTCATAGATAGCTTCCATGGGGCCGGGTACCTCTTCCGCCTTTACGGGGTGGCCGTTGAGATTGCTGTCTTCTACTATCATGTAGCTTCCTTTGCTTACCAACGGTCCGTATATATTCATTTCCCGAAGCACATGTTCGCAAGTATGAAGCGAGTCCAGTATCACTAATATTTTTTCTCCAGGATTAATGTGTTCTTTTACCTTCGCGACAACCTGAGGGTCTGTGGATGACCCTGACAAATATTTAATCCTATCGTGTTCAGGCAAACCGGGCTGTTTGCGAATATCAACCGTGATTACTCGACCCTTATTTAAAAGGTCGCAAATAGATGCAAGAAACAAAGCACTCCCGCCATGCGAAGTCCCGCATTCAATAATAACGTCTGGCTTTTGTTCAAATAATATTTCCTGATAAATCCAACAGTCCAACGGACATTTCGTAACACGCGTACCTAACCATTTCATGTCGCCCCAAGCCTTCCCAAAATGATAAGAGTTGTAATAAAGACGATGAAAGGAATCTATAATCTCTGTTTCAGTCTTAGGCGAAACATTTATGCGCCGATGGATGAGATTGCGTATCGTCTTGAGTTCTTCTTTTATTGATTGAAATATTTTGGGCATGAGACGGTATTGTTTTTGAAAGTTTAACAAGACCATAATTAATGTCAATTACATTAAATACCGGATATTTTATTTAAAATGTTTCCAGCTAAAATACTTGATTTAAGCTGGTCTTGATATTGTTTGTAACCATTTTCAGCTATTTTTTCCGCTACAGGATAATTATTTTTAGCCCACAATATCTTCTCGGCCAGAGAATTAGCATCAGCGGGGCTACAAGCCAAACATGTCTCACCTGGGGCTAAAAGCTCCAGTACGCCAATATTTGAAGCGGTCAAATACGGCAACTTCATGGCCAAGCTTTCATAGGCCTTGTGAGGTATTGTTCTGGAAAGACGATCATGATTGGAAAGCTGGCCCAACGAAAGATGACACCTCTGCATTGTTGTTCTCAGGGTATCATAAGAAACATAATCTGTTATCAATTCCAGATTAGCGGGCTTTAATTCCTCTGCAAGTTTTTTAACTTTCTTCAGAAGAATACCGCTGCCTATTACGATAAATTTAATATTTTTATCTTCCAAAATCTTAGCCGCTTTTATCGCATACTCCACGCCGGATTCCGGCATGAATGCGCCTCTGAACAAAACCGTGAAGCTGTCGTATTTTGGCAATGCCGGATTATAAAAAAACTTGTTCTCATCAACACCAATCCAGCTTTTGTATATTTTCTTTCCGGAAATCTTAAATATCTTTTTAAAAAAATCTGCCTGATGATCCGTTTCAACAATAACCAAATTAGCTAAATGCACAGCCACAAAATCAATAAACCAATAATAAACGGCCTTCACCGAAAACCTTGAAGCTAGCTCCCTTGAAATTATCATCCTCTCATACACCGAGAGAGCAGCATTGTAAATAATTTTTTTACGGCAAAAAGGACGGAAAAGGGCGACTAAAACAGGGCTATCATACCCAATCATCACAGCATCAATATCGCCTGAATTGTGCAAATAAAAAGACACTGTCTTGATAAGCCCTCGGATTCCGCCACCTTTGACATAAAATCCGACAACCTCCACCCCATTTTCACTCAGCCCCTTTATGCATGCTGAATTAAGAGAATAGTCCAGCCGCGTATTGCTTATGTAGATTATTTTATTTATCATAACGATTTTTTAAACAAGTGCCTGAAACATTCAAGGAGAGTACTTAAACCATACCAAATACTTCTTCTTAAATTTATACTTGAGGCTTCTGGAAAATATCTGACAGGAACCGGTATTTCACCGATAGCGTAGCCGGCTTCAATAATCTTAAAAAGCATCTGCGTATCAAAAACAAAATCATCTGAAAATTTTCTATAACCGACCCGCTCTAAAACTTCACGCCGATAAGCACGCATACCAGTGTGCCATTCTGAAAGATTCTGGCCGCTAACCACGTTTTCAACTAAGGTCAAAAACCGATTCGAAATGTATTTGTAAAACGGCATTCCGCCAGCCAGGGCTTCCTTACGGCTTCGGATCCGGGATCCAAGCATAACATCAAAATAACCATTACCGATAAATTCCACAAAATAATTAATTAGTTTCGGATCGTATTGATAATCCGGATGCAACATGATGATAATATCTCCCCCTTTTGCAATAGCCGCATCGTAGCAAGTTTTTTGATTGGCGCCGTAACCCTTATTTTGATTATGCCGATAAACTGTCAGATTTAGTTTTCGTGCTATTTCTAAGGTGTTATCGTTACTTTTGTCGTCCACCAATATTATTTCGTCGGTCAAATTTAACGGAATGTCCTTGATCGTTTTTTCCAAAGTAACACCCGCATTATATGCCGGCAAAACAACTATTATTTTTAATTCTTTATACATTTTATTAATGTTTTTTTTCTAACAGAAAGTATCTGTCAAGAAAGGGATAAATCCCTATTAAACCTATCAGCAAATAAAACATCAGATAAGGGGTATTATATCTGGGTATAGCATCAAGGGCGGTAATAATTAAATAATTATAAAATAAATAAAACAGAGACAACCAAAACACAAGCCTGAAGGTTTTTTGTTTAAGAAAAACAAATCTTACAATACCATTCAGAAACAATAAATAGAGACCTGTATAAAATCCCGCTCTTAAATATTTATTATAAGAACCGGCATAAGTATGCTCCACGAAAACTAGTTTTACAAACTCTATTCCGTTCCCCAATAAATATTTGTCAAAATTCTTTATTATCGTCTTAATATTCTTATTTCTCATACCAACAGCCTGCTGAGGATTGGAAACTTGTTGATAATAATCATCATATAAGTTCTTAAACTCGTATTTATCCAGAAAACTATCCGACCCTCCGCCTTTGACACTCCTTTTTAGCCATGATGATAAATATTGAGCTGTTTCTTTATATGACAATTCAGTTCTGACAGCCCGGTAATATATTAACTGTCCCTGTCTGCCCTCTGTAATAGAAAGACTGCCACTTTGAGAATAAACATAAGTTATCCAACCGCCAATTAATAGAACAAAAAATAAAAAGCCGATTGCGCTTTTTTTAATATCTATATTTTTAAAAACCCGGCTGCTTCTTGTGAAAAATAAATAAACTGCAAAAAACAGAAACGGAAACAATAAAATTTGAGTTCTGACTAATGCCGAATATCCTAAAACAGTCCCGAGAGCTACATAATAAAAAACGTCGGCCTTTTCGGTTTTAATTATTTTAATCAATAGCCAGAAAGAAAAAGCCAGCAAAAAAGTAAATACGAGTTCCGTTGTCAATTCAACCGAATAGTAACCCATATACGGTACGAGAACAGACAAAATTCCGGCTAATAAACCAAACTTTTTTTGCCCATAAACAGAAAAGGTCAAATATATAAAATAACCAACAAAAGCCAGTAGGATTAATTGAACAAGCCTAACTGCCACAAAGTTAAAAAGGCCAAATATTTTATATATCGCAAAAAGAAAAAAAGGGTAGCCCGGTTCTCTAAAATTATCAAAACCCGACTCCCCCATAGTATAAACACCTCTTGAAATCAAATTTTGTGCATAATTATTGTATTGTCCGGCATCTCCTGTTGGTTCTTGACTATGAGTTAAACCAAAAACACCAAAACTTACCACAGCAAAGGAAAGGATTATAAAAAAAGCAACGAGAGATGATTTTATGGAAAATTTCATTTCTTAAGTGTTTCTAATTCCTGTCGCCAATGATATCCTCCCCAGTGTTTATATTTACCGGTAAGTTCCGGGTCTTCAAAACCTGGATGGCATCCTAATTCTACAACCTTATCAGAATACTTGTTTTGCAGATTTTTTGCCATAACCAGGTCATCCGGACCCAGGTTACCGGCATTCATGAATCCGACAAAAAAATCGTTATGTCCGAGACCGGCCCTTGAAATTTTATTTTTTGCCATCCAAGATAAAAAATTCAAAAACACCAATTGAGTTTTTCTGAACAAACCACCTCTTGAAGTTAATGGCTCTCTGACTATCCGGATATACGGGATTCCATATTTTTTAGCCAAAGAAATAATAATGTCGAAAATGCCGGGAAGCAAATGAAGATGCTGGTGGCTGTTGATGAATTGCGGTTTAATACCCGCCCCCAAAATCTTCCGAATTTGGGCTTCACACTCTTTTTCTATTTCATTTTTTTTAATTAAGCATAGGAGATACCTGACAAAAAATGTCTTATAATTTTTAGGTGACTTGATTTGTGTGAGAGATTTTTCCTCAACCAGAACTAAATGAATGCCGATATTGGAACTCGGAGCATCTTTAATCCTCTGAACAGCGTCATCAAACGCTTCTCCATTAGCCATCAAGGAAGCGCCATTAATCAATCTGTTTTTAAACGCAAAAAAAATGCCTTCATTAACAACCGGGGCAAGCCCCAGATCATCTGCCACGATAAAAATATTCTGTTTAGAACGAGTGGATTCCATAGGGAGTTTCTTTTATGTTTTCCCCATCAATATTCAATGTTTCCGAAACAATATAAAGAGGCCTGCCTTTAACTTCATTAAACATTTTATACATGTATTCACCCACGATTCCCAGAATTATCAGCTGGATACTCCCCAGGAACAAAACAGCTAAAATTATAGTGGCATAACCGGCGGCCAGCGGATTAGGGTTTAAATAGTAATCAGCAACGACGTAAATAGAAAAAACAATACTGACAACCAAAACAAACAACCCTATCCAGAAAGCCAACCTCAAAGGAAAAGCCGAAAAAGATGTAATTCCACTCAAAACCAATTTCGTTAATCTCCTGATATCATATTTCGGCTTGCCGGCGCGTCTTGATTCAACAACATAAGGCACATACTTCTTTTTAAACCCTATCCACTGGATCATGCCCCTTAAATATCTTTCTCTCTCCGGCAGTTTTTTAAGCGCGTTGACCACCGGTCTTTTATACAAAGCAAAATCGGAAACATTCTTGAACTCCAAGTTTGTAATAGCGCTCATTAATTTATAAAAACCTCTTCCCCCTGCTTCTCTCAATCTGGAATTCTGCTTATTATCCAATCTTTCTCCGATAACTATATCGTGACCGTCTTGGGCGTGTTTAATAAATGTCGGTATTAGGGAGGGCGGGTGCTGAAGGTCGCCATCCATGGTCAGAACCATATCTCCTTGGGCAAAGTCAATTCCAACATTAAAAGCGGCTTGGTGGCCGAAGTTTCTTGAGAATTTAATAACCTTAAACTTGGAGTCCTGGTCGGCGACCTTTTTAACTAACTCAAAAGTATTATCGATTGAACCATCGTCCACTAAAATAACCTCATAATTTTTACCGAGAGTTTGACCAACTCTATTAAGTTCGTTAATTAAAAAAGGTATCACCTCTTGTTCATTAAAAAGAGGGATGACTATAGATAAATCTATGTTTTTTGACATATGTAATATTGTATCATTTAAACCTTGACTTTAAAAATAAATCATACTATAATATTTACAGTTCGTCAAATTTCATAGCGAGAGGGGAAAACGTGAATAAATACGCCATTGCATCGTTCATTATCTTCTTTATTATTCCGCTTCTTTTGGCCATTGTGACCCAACAAGTAGGAATAATCACCAGAAAGAGAAGGACTGAATGAAATTCAAACAAATAGTGTCGTTCTTGGGATCCCACTGGCTCTGGTGGCCATTTGCCCGTCGGCCATGGCTCGAACGCCTCTCCCTAAGAAGCAGGGATAGGTTATCTCGATGCGAACTGGTAATCGCTGTTACCCCTTATATAATTGGCGCATTACTCCTACTTGCTGGAATTCATAATTACTCCAACAGTCCTAAGTTCCAACAAAGGCGGGCCGCCTGGGTAAAACAGCAACAACAGCAGCAAGAGAAAGATAACGGGATGAGCCCATTCCTCCAATATTGGTTTTACGTAAGACCAATGTCACCGTAAACTGTAAAAAGAGAGCCTGATGCCTGTGAAGAGTCCCGCTACCATCATGGTAGTTGCCACTCCTCGCGGGCTCTTTTATTATTAAAATAAGTACAAATAAAACAGGGCGCCCAAAATATTTAACAAAATATCTAGGAAAGTATCTGAAAAAGTAGCTGGGGTTATAAAATATCTAAACTTATTTTCCAAATATTTTTTAATCTTTTTATTTTTATTAATAATAAATTCGTAAATCTCCCAAAGAATACTAATCGTTAAAATAGCCAATAACACCAAATTTTTATCCAAATAATTAAAAAGTAAAACCGCCAAAAGAAAACCTCCTAAAAAATGAGAGGTCTCATATAGCAAGTACAATCTCTTTCCTTTGTAACTAAAAACTAAATTTATAGATATCAGGGCAACCAATAAAATAAGTTGGATTATAATGTTCATATTTTGGAGCAATCAAAAACATACGACTCCACTTTTTTATCCTGGAACTTTTTCAGCAAAGGACATCTCTCTATCAATGGCCAGTATCGCCCCCCTTTCTCAATAGCCGGAAAGTCCACTATCATATACTGACCCCTATAAGCCGTAATTTTCGGAAGATAGTCTCTTTTGGGGGCTGTATAAAATCTTGAGTAGTATTTACCGCTCAATCGCAAATAATATGCCCCGATATCGTAATGGGTAATGATCCTTTTTGCTTCATTGCTTGAATTAACATAATCTATGGTTTCTTTGGCCACCTTGTCCACGCTTCCATAAACAGTGCCAAATAAATATTCATTATCAAAAACAAGATTATACCCTACTCCAAAAACAATAAATAAGACTAAAAATAAGTTTCTGTTTTTCTTTAAAACAACGAGTCCAAAAGAGCCAATAGCAATCATCCAGCTTAAGATGATAAACAAAGCCGAAAAATAAAATCCCGATGGACCGGAACCACCGGTGAAGGGAATAAGAAATCTAAAATCCAAAGTTCTTATCCTGTCTACGTATGCCTCTTTAGGGTTCAGGGGCAAAACATCATGAGGCAGGAAAAAAATAACACAAGAAGCCAGAACAAAAACAGCGGCGGCTATAAAATAAAAATTCTTACGGACGTGTTGTTTGTCCAAAAAATCAGACATCACCTGAGCGCTTATCAAAACAGCCGGAATAATCAGAAACATAAAATATCTTTCAACTGTTAGGGTGGAGAAATCAAACAGGACAAGATAAAAAATTAAATTTATGAACAAATACACAAATAATGCCCGGTATTTAACCAGTACATCTTTTTTGAAAAAACCGTATAAAACCGGCAGAGCCAACAAAGGCGAAAGCCAAACAAGAGATTTAAATATTTTAAACACTAAATCAAAGTAAGCCCTTGAAGCAAAATTGAAACTTCTAAAATTCTCGGCATACTCAACAACAACCACCAATTTGGTGATGTAAAAATAAGAAAGCGTTCCCAATGCAGCCAAAAAACCCAATGCCCATGGCCATGTTTTCTTTAAAACAACTTTTAAGACCATCTTCTCTTGGGAATAATACAAACCCAACAGCCAATCAACAATGAGTGCGCCGATAAATAACAAAAAACTTAATTTAGTCAAAAATCCTCCTACAATAGCCACACAAAACACCAGAAGCCATCTCTTTGTTATCTTCTTTTCCGATATGTGCAAATAAGCATAGTAACCAAGCAAAACAAAAAACGGCAAAGTCGCTCCGTCTATATCAATTTGAAGATTTGAAATAAACGCATAAACATTGATTACAAAAATAGCGGTAGCAAAAAGAGCGGTTTTTTTGTTGCCCGAAATTTTCAAAGAAACAAGATAAATAAGCCAAAGATTAAAAATACTGAACAAAAACGGCACTACCCTCAAGTTATCATAACCGAGAACACTCCCGGCCAAACTAAGAAATAACCAAGTAAGAGGCGGGTGAACGCCGGAACCTTCATCAAATGCCGGATTTACATAAGTCGCCCATCTATATTCATCCTGATGATAAATTTGCCCCAGACCAAAAAATCTTGTGACAACAAAGACGGCAAAAATAATTAAAAGCCATTTATTGTTTTTGAAAAAATCAGCCATTATCTCTCCCAATTAAACCATTTGGACGACTTTCTGACAACGCAACAATGACTCTTTATCGGATTTTTCGCCATACAGACCTTAAGAAAACGCTTTGTTCTTTTATAAGATTAGGGGGTAACTTATTAAAAGTTCTTATTTCTGATGATTGTTCATCCGGCTTAAGAGTCTCCCCGTCGGAAAAACACAAAAATGCCAGGCTAACCGTGCTGCCAAACCCTCTGTCTTTTGCTTCGTTTGGAAATTCCATATATCCGAGAAACTCTTTTATTTTAACTTTTGAGCTTAATTCCGTTCTGGCTACCCGTTTTATTGCATCGGCAAGTTTTTCCCGATAATGCACAGTCCCGCCGGGCAAATGCCATTTTCCTTTTTGCGGTTCTATGTCCCTCAAAGTCAAAACCAATCCTTTTGGTGTTTTTATAACCAAATCAACACACAAACGATGCACCTTAGAATATATAGCCCTAAACTCTTTAGACGAAAAAGGTTTTTTGTTGTTCATAGATCGGCAGTTTTTATTATTTCTCCTATCCTCTTAATGTATGTATGTTCATTTCTTGCTCTGTTAAATCCTGCTTCGGCAATTTTTAATCTTTCTTCTTCATTATTCAGATAATATTTGGCCTTCTGACGCACATCACCGGTCCCGGAAAAAGAAACAAATTCTTTTCCGTCCTCAAAAAGATTAAATATGTCCTTTCTATCGTCACGGTTTAACAGCATCGCTCCTGCCGCTGTAGCTTCAAACGGCCTTAAGTTTACCCCCGTTCCCGATACTTCTTTTGAAATATCAGCATTAATTACAATTTTGCTGTTTTTGTAAATATTTTGAATCTCTTCAGTCTTAACCCGGCCTTTATAGTAATCTTTTAGGGATGTATCCAGCCATGATTTGCTTCCCCACAAACATAGGCCGAGATCCTTAATCTCGTTTAAAATATGTTCTCGTTCGCCGTATAATTTCTTATCATAGGTTCCGATAAACGAAATATTATAAAGATGTCTCCGGGGCTTAACCCATCGGTCTTTTTCGTTTAAATCTGCCGAAAATGGAACATACAGAGCATTTTTATATCCCTCTTTTTTCAACATTTCCACCACATAGGGATCGTGATCAACAAAATAGTCATAACATGGAGCAATTTTTTTTATCAAATCCCACTGATCCATCGTTTCGGGATAATAATTTACAAGAGGGCAAGTTTTTCGCAGAGAGGCCAGCATATCAATAAAAAGAGCGGGGCCTTTCACAACAAAAACACAATCCGGTTTAATTTTTCGGGATTTTGCCAATATTTGTCTCGTTACCAGCCTCTTAGCCCGCCTTTTTAAAAACACAAACATTCTAGGCGGGAGGTTTTTAACAAAACTGTGAATTATGTTTTCCGGATTTAAAACAAAATTACCGCGATAGTCCACTAAAGACACCTTAAAGCCGTGGTGCTCAAAAGCCCTGCGAATAGGAGAACACATCGTCGATGAAGTTGGCGCGATTAGCAATATGTTTTTCATGACCTATTTTAGAAGCTTATAAAAACCAGAAATTTCCTTGCATATAAATTTAATATCCGAATCCTTAAGAAAAGACGATGACGGTAGCCACAATCCATGATTACCGATACTTGTTGCTACGGGAAACTTTCCCTTAACGGTTTCATAAATCGGCTGGGTGTGAATGGCTGGATAAAACAACCGCGAACCGATTCCCCGTTCCTTCAGATAACTCTGGAGAGCTTTCGGGTCAGGAACCAAAACATCAATAAACCACGGCGAAGTTCCGGACGATGTTTCAATGAATTTTATCTCTTTAACATCTTTTAAAAGTTTATGGTATAGCGCCAACATGGCTTTTTTTCGCTTGGCCCGCCCCGGAAGTTTTTTCATCTGTTCAATGCCCAACACCGCCTGCAGGTCTGTAAATTTAAAATTCCAACCCATAGCATCATGCGAATCAACACCGGATTTAACCCGGCCAAAATCTTTGAGCTTCTCAACTTTTTCATATAATTCCTTAGAATCGGTAATTAGAGCGCCACCCTGGCCGGTAGTTATAATCTTGGGCACACTAAACGAAAAACTGCCAAATTCACCGAAACGACCGAGATGTTTACCTTTATGAAACGACCCGAGAGACTGCGCCGCATCTTCAATTAAATAAATCTTTTTCTTTTTACATACTGACCTCAATTTATCAAATCCGCCTGCCCGGCCATTTATTGAAACATGGATGATAGCTTTTGTCTTGGAGGTTATCGCCTTAGAAACAAGATCCGGATTAAGACAAAAGGTTTCATCAACATCAACAAAAACCGGTCTGGCTCCGGCCATTACTACAGTATTAGGTGTAGCAATCATAGTATAATCAGGCACGATTACTTCATCGCCATCTTTAATACCAAGAGCTTTCAAGGCCAGAAACAAACTAATTGTTCCGTTTGATACGACACTGCAGTATTTTGCTCCTGTATAGTCGCAAATCATCTTTTCAAATTCTTCTGTCTTTTTAAATTCCATCAGCCATCCACCCGAATTTAAATATTCAAGAATAGCCTTCTTTTCTTCTTTGCCGTACCACGGCTCCATTTGATTTATTGTTTTAGACATATTCTTATTTTTTTGCTTCCACGTTTAAGCTTACCAAAATCCCTTTCTTGTCCATGTGGGGTACGTAGGCCTGAGAATGGTCGTCATAATCCTTATGAATAGTCTTCTGCCAGTCATATCGGTGAATGTTTTTAAATCCGGCGGTCTGCAACATTTTCTTCAAAGAATTAAAATCATAAGCGGTTTTGTGATAAATAAAACTTTCTTTATTACCTTTTTTTACTGCCATCCGCCCATAAAGGGGGCCCAATATACCTTTATGTTCCATAACTTTTCCATGTTTAAGATATACTTTGACCATAGCCTCAAAATCGGGAACTGCAATTCTTAAAACACCACCCGGTTTTAAAACGCGGCGCCACTCTTTTAATACCCGTTCCCCTTCCTGTCTGTCAAAATATTCAAAACTGTGAGAAGTATAAATTAAATCCGCCGAATTATCGGAAAACATCGGCAAATCGACTATGTCATGCCGGTAATCCAGGTGAGGATAATCATCCAGGTCAACATGAACAAAACCCGGAATATTTCTTTTTCCGGATCCCAAATAAAGCTGTATTTTTTTATTTTTTATTGGCCTCATATCAGAATCTTATCTTCAACAAACGGCCCATTTTTTAACTCCAGAATTTCAGCATCTTCCAAAATATGAATACCGATACCGCCGTTTAAAACAAGCAGGAGGTCGCCGGTCTTCATAATTACTTTTTTGAACATTTTTTTATCTGGACCGTATAGATCGGCTTTAATTTTGCCCTTTTTGACAATTAAACATTCCTGCATTTTTTCAGTCTGTCTCTTTGTGGGTTTGTGGGCATGAGCCACAAGATATTTACCCTTAGGATGCTTCAGGGTCACCAGTTGTAATGGTTCCTTACCTTCTGTCTGAGGAATACTGCCACCGGGAAGACGGTTAAGAAAGATAGCTACTAATTTATTTTTATAAAGTATATCGGACATTACATTCGGTTAACTTTAACTTTTTTGTTGTTTAGTCTGTTTTTTACATTACCAAAGTCATGTTCGGTCATTAATTGAGCCAGTTTTTTAAAAGTGACTTTTGGTTTCCATCCTAAAATTTTCTTCGCTTTTGAAGCATCTCCTATCAATAAGTCTACTTCGGATGGCCTGAATAAAACTTTATCCACGCAAACCAAGAGTTTGCCTGTTTTTTTATCATAACCCTTCTCGTTAACGCTTTTTCCCCGCCATATTATATTATACCCGAGATTATTTCCGACTTCCTCAACAAATTCTCTTACCGTATGAGTTTCACCGGTTGCAATTAGAAAATCATCCGGTTCTTTGTGTTGCAAAATTCTCCATATCGCTTCCACATAGTCCTTGGCATAGCCCCAATCTCTTTTTGCATCCAAATTCCCCAAAGAAAGGATGTCCTGAAGACCCAACTTAACCCGCGATAAACCAATGGTTATTTTTCTCGTGACGAATGTCTCGCCCCGGCGGGGCGATTCATGATTAAACAGGATTCCATTTGAGGCAAAAAGACCATAGGCGTTTCGGTGGACCTTGGTCATCCAATAAGCAAGGGTCTTGGATACACCATAGGGCGACTGCGGGTTAAATGGTGTCGTTTCTTTTTGAGGCACTTCAAGAACCTTGCCAAACATCTCACTTGATGAAGCTTGATAAAATTTGGTCTTGATGCCGGAATCCTTTATCGCATCCAGAAGCCGCAACGCCCCAAGACCGGTAACATTGGCCGTATATTCGGGAATTTGAAAACTGACACCTACATGGCTTTGAGCGCCGAGATTATAAATTTCATCGGGCTTTATCTTTTCCAACAACCGGCTCAAATTAGAACCATCGGATAAATCACCGTAAACAGTAGTGAAAGTGGGGTATTTCGGGTTGTCGTATAGGTGGTCAATTCTAACTGTATTGAAAGTGCTGGTCCGGCGCTGAAGGCCGTAGACCCTATACCCTTTTTCAAGCAAAAGTTCGGCCAAATAAGAACCGTCTTGACCAGTAATACCCGTAATCAAAGCTGTTTTAGGAGTTTTCATGTATGATTGTTTTGACCTATAATTTACAACAACAAAGGTCCTATTTCAAGAGTTAATAAATCCTATGATTTTTTCCACTCTTTTGGCCCAGGTATAATTCCCCGCTCGCTCAAAAGCGCGGCTGGACAAATTCTCGCTCAAATCACCATCGGACAGAACTGATTTTATCTTATCTGCCCATGAATTTGAATCATCGGAAACTGCAAAAACTGCAATGTCTTCGTCTAAAACCTCCCTCAAAGAAGGGATGTCAGAAGCTATGATAGGTCGCTTTGAAGCCATGTATTCAAAAAGTTTTAAAGGAGAAGTATAAGATCGGGAAACATCTTCTCGGGAAGAATTAGGCAAAAGTAAAACATCGGCTGCTTTTAAAAATATCGGGATATCCCTGTGTGGCTGATGGCCCAGTACCAAAACATTGTTCAATTCCATTGATTTCGCTTTGACTTTAAATTTATCTATATCAGTCGACATACCTCCTACAAAAACAAATAAAACATCCTTGCATTGCCGGGCGGTTTCAAGAAGTGCATTTGCGCCTTTCCATTCAAAAAGGTGCCCTGTATACATTGCTATTCTTGCGTTTAACGGCAGACCGGTTTTACCTCTGGCCCCTTCTTTAGAAACACCCGTATCAAACTCCGCCAAATCAACCCCATCGGGAGCTATCAATATGTTTTCCGGTCTAAAACCAATTCTCAAAAAATCTTCTTTCAAATGCTTAGTAATAACCACCACTTTTAAATTTATATTTTTAAATCTTCTGTAGAACATTTTGCGGGAATTTGAAAAACGATGAGCCTCAAATATTAAATTGTTCTTGAAAAAACTTAATAGAAACAAAGGCAGTTCATCCCGAGAATAAATAATATCCGATTTTTTAAACAAAGTGTAAATACTTAAAAAAATAGCAGAGATAAAATTTTTTATTAAAACTGATATTGTGTCTAACTTGCCCGAAAAATAAAAATCAGGAGCCCAAACCCTCTTGGCCTCAAAATTATTTTTGACCGAATAATAATCAAAGACATTTTCTTTGATATTGGGATTATTTCTCTTTGGGTAAATTAGAGCAACTTTAAATTTCAACTCAGGGTCGGCAAAAGCTTCGCACATTTTGGCAATCTGGATACCATAGGCTTTTTCGGTCGGTAATCTTAAATTTGCTATATACAACAAACTTTTCATTAAAAAATTATACTTTGTATATTAACTTCTCTCGAATGAATTGAAAATAAATTTTCAATTCATTCTCGCTTGTTATTATAGAATAAAAAATATGCTGGGTCAATATTGAAAGTCGGTAAATATCGTTTTAAAGTAACTTAAACCAGGGTTCGTTTAAAAAAAGGTCAGAATGAAAATTTGTCTGATAATCCCTCCGTCTATCTTCCTTTTAGACGAACGGGTATTTATGACTTTGGGTATATTAAAAGTTGCGGCCGTTTTGGAAAATTCCGGATGGAAAGTTGATGTAATAGACTTGTCAGGAATCGCTAATTTTGAAAATGTGGTAGTAGACTATTGTATAGCCAGCGACGTTGAAATTTTCGGAATCACTGCCACCACTCCGCAATTACCCGCAACCGTCAAAATTTTAAATTCCATCAAGTCAGTCAAACCTAATGCCAGGGTTATTTTGGGCGGTACCCATGTTACGGTCGTAAATGCGGCATATAAACGAGAGTTGGGGTTAAATATTAAAGGGCGGGCCACTACGGCCCTTAATCAGTTAAACCAGGATTTTGATGTGCTGGTAGCCGGTGACGGCGAAGAAGCTGTCTTTGATGCCTTAAAAGAAAAAGCTCCCAAACTAATCGACGCCGATATTCCCAAATCAGTTCTATTCTTAACCAATAAGCACCTGGAAGAACTGCCGTTTCCAGCTAGACATTTGGTGGATGTTGAAAGCTACCATTACCAGATAGATAATATCCGGGCCATAAGTATGATTGCCCAGTTGGGATGTCCTTTTGAATGCGGATTCTGCGGCGGACGCGAATCGCCTTCTCTTCGCCGGGTACGTATGCGAACCAGCGAAAATATCGTGACTGAGATGAAACACATATTTCAAACATACGGAATTAGAGGATTCATGATGTATGACGACGAGTTGAATGTGAATAAAAAAGTCATTGAACTAATGAATTTGATTGCCGAAACGCAAAAAACTCTCAATACCGAATTCCGGTTAAGAGGCTTCATCAAATCCGAACTTTTTACCGAAGAACAGGCTGAAGCCATGTACCGAGCAGGTTTTAGGTGGATATTGGTCGGTTTTGAGTCCGGCTCGCCAATAATTCTGGAAAATATAAACAAAAAAGCCACCCGAGAAGACAATGCCAGATGCCTTGAAATCGCCAGAAAACATGGCCTGAAAATTAAGGCTTTAATGTCTATCGGCCACCCCGGAGAATCGCAAGAAACAGTCATGGAAACAAGGGATTGGCTCCTGAAAGTCAGACCCGATGATTTTGACATCACGATTATTACCACCTACCCCGGAACACCTTATTATGACCACGCCGTCCCTCATCCGGACAATCCGAATGTCTGGGTATATACTTACAAAAAAACCGGAAACAAATTATACGGCATAGAAGTTGATTACCGAATAACCGCTGATTACTATAAGGGCAATCCTGAAGGCGGATATCAATCATTCGTCTATACCGATTATTTGAGTCCGGAACAACTTGTTGAACTAAGAGACTTCGTTGAAAAAGATGTCCGGGATAAATTAAACATCCCCTTCAATCCCGGCGCTCCGGCTATCCGCTACGAGCATTCAATGGGTCAGACAAATATTCCCAAGCACATTTTAAGGTCAACTACTTAAACCCCCCATCGGGGTTTTTATTTTAAACTGTGAAAAAATTCTTTAAACTTAGCGGCGACAACATCGTGACCGAAATTTTCAATCATAAACCTTCTTGCTTCCGTGCCAAGCTTTTTTCTCAAATCCTCATCAAGGCCAAGCTTAATCATGGCCCTCCGAAGTTCGTCTAAATTATCAGGGGCAATCAAAATACCTGTTTTGTTATCTTTGACAACCTCATCAAGAGAACCCGAATTGGTGGTAATAACCGGCAACTCCATTAATGATGCCTCCATGGTTGAATATCCCAGCTGATCCGCCCAGCCTTTATAGGGCAGACTGGGATAAACAAAAACATCGGTAATTGAAAGCAATTCGCGCATTTCTTCATGACTGATCCAAGGGGCTCTGAATATATACGAAGCCATTCCTGTTTCTTTTATAACTTTATCTATCTCTCCCTCGTATTCCCCGCTACCGGCTATAAAAAGAACTGCATTGGGTATTTTTTCAACAACATCCTTCAGTGCTCTGATTATCAAATGAATGCCCTTACGGTAACTTATTGAGCCGACGAAAGAATAAACTATTTTCCCTCTAAAATCGTGCTCTCTGAATTTTTTTTCCAGATCAAGACGTTTAAAGAATTCCTTGTCCACTCCGCTCATTGGGATAACCGGAGTAGGTTTTTTTGTATATTCTCTCATTATCGCCGCCGCTTTTTGATTTCCGCAGATAATAGCATCGCTTAAAAACATATTGAGTTTTATAATCGTTCTTTTGAATAACAAGTTAAATCCTCGGAATTTGTCTTGATAAGGTACGTTCTCCCAGGTAAAAAGAACGTGCTTAGTTCCGAAAATTTTAGCCCAAATACTTTGGTAGAGCGCCGTCAAAAGAGACGGCTCAGTAGCGCTGAACAAAATATCAAATTTCTTTTCCCTTTGCCGGATTAAAAAGAAAGGTAGCCATGGCATCCAGCCTTTGAGCAACCCGCCCAATAGTGGATATTGAGAGTGGTGAAAATAAGTTCCGGTCGTAAAAATATTTTCTTCAACGGGTGGCCGATAAACAACTTTACCGCTTTTTATCTTCCATGTTTTCGGTAACAAGAAGTAAATACCATCATTGCCGTGATAATATTTAAAAACGTCTAAATAATTTTTTCTTACGAAAGCGTAGCCGGTAACCAGGATTTTCATAATTTATAGCCCTTCATCTTGAGAGTATTTATTAAATCTCTGACTATTTCCTTTTTGCTGAATTTATCCATGAATAATGCGTGGCTATTTTGGGTTATTTTGTTCATAAGCCCGGCGTCGTTCTTTAGTTTTAAAATGATTTCGGCCAAACTGGTAGGGTCTGCCTTCCGGCAAAATAATATATTTTCTCCGTCTTTAAATATTTCTCTCACAGCTTCAGTGTCGGCTGTGATAATGGCTTTTCCCATGGCGATAACTTCAAAAATTTTATTAGGTATGACTGTTTCAGTTTTAGATGTATCTCCAAATATGCTCAGACAAACATCCGCTTTGCTTATATATGAAGGGAGGCTTTCATAAGGAACACGGCCGGTCCAAGTTATATTTTTAAGCCCAAGGTCGTCAGCCATTTTCCGATACGCGTTATGGCTTTTCCCCTCTCCGACAATTTGAAACTGGATATTTTCATTCTTCAGGATATTCGCTGCCTGAATGATATATGGAACACCGTGAAGAGGCAGGAAGTTGCCGTGAAAATGTACTAAAAATTTTTGGGAATCTTTAGGTTCGTTTTCTTTTTCTGGTTTTTTAAAAAGACTGTCATCTGCTCCGTTAAAAACCGTGATTATTTTTTTAGCAGGAATACCCAGCTCATCAGTTAAAAATTTGCCACCCAAAGTACAGTTTACGATAGCAAAATCAGCCAACCGGACAGCTGTTCTATCAAGCCATTTATACCACTTCGCATGAAAGCTCTGGGGAGAATATTTCTTCCGGTCAAGTATGTAACCCTCATAGTGAGAAGTAAGCATATCAACCACTACCGGAATGCGACGAAACAGACGCATAAAAGACAATATAGGAGCCATTGCCACCATTGTTTCTTGCGGAGGAAATGCAACAATTACAAGATCAAAATGCTTATCGGGAATTTGAAAATATCCAACCATCAATCTCCAGAATTTTCTAATCCCCCCGGTATTGCCCCCATTACAGCAAACTACCTCTACCCCATTCTCAATCATCCCCTTTACAAGGATGCGGTTTCTGGCATATCCAGGATCATAATTGCCCAAAAAAAGAGTTCTCATGTCTATCGGTCAGATGTTAATATAATTTTGTTATTTTTTCAATGAGGTTTTCCAAATTATGGAATTTTTTTACGGAATCCGAAAGAAAATCAGAGGTTTCATTCTTTTGGAGAAACGACCAATTAATTACCTGCACTAGTTTATCAGCTAAATCTCTAGACTTACCATAGTCAAAGACTAATTCTTTATCATATTTTCCAAGATATCTGGCCATCTCTTCGTTGGATGTCAAAATCAGAGCCCCCGAAGCCATAGCTTCCAGCAATGACTTATCTATTCCCCCCTTAGGAGTCATGCCCACAACAATATCTGATTTTTTGTAGTAATCAACAATCTTGTTGTGAGATACAAATCCAATAAACCTAACGACGTCGTCCAAATTAAGTTCTTTATTCAATGATTTTAGATATTCAAAATACGGAAAGTCAGGCAGCATAATCGGTCGGCCGACTATTTCAATATTAAAATCAATAAACCCATCTTTGAGGATGCGGGCCGCGCGAAGAAGGGTTTCATAGTCTTTTATTTTGGAGACCCTCCCTACGCTTAAAATCTTAACCGCCCCGTCTGTCCAATTCCTATCTGTTTTGAATTTTTCCACACTAATACCGTGTCCGGTTTCTACTATTTTTTTGCTTTTAAATCCGACCAGGCTTTCTTTGACTGCCGTAACAATTTTATAACAAAGTTTTTCAGCTATTTTGAGTTTCGATGTTATTGAACGATGCAAATACCACAGAATTATTTTTTTCTTGTAGATAATTGCTACTGGCCATGACGCAACTACAAATACCGGCGACATATGGGCAAAAATCCCGCTTGATTTGGGAACCAATTGAAATAAGTATTTATAAAAATTAAACGCCCGGGCAATTTTTGAATTGCCCCTTTCTTTACCAAGAGAATACACAAAAACATTTCCGGGCAATTGATAATTCCCTTTTGTAAGCGTTATTACAGATACCCGGTCAAAATATTTAGCAAATTCCCGAATCCACTCAACAAAAAACCCAAGCAAATCATCTTCTGCGTCAACCTTTTGGGCAATTATCAATAAGTTCTTCATTAAATCAGATTTTGGAGTTTTTCTGCATAGTTTTTTATAGCTTTTTTCTTTTCAAATTGTTCTGCCATCTCCGAACCGCTCTGACTGTATCTTTGATACTTACCCGAATCATTTAACAGCCCCTCTGCCTTTCGGGCAATGTCATTAGCATCCCAACCTATAATCTCCCCTCCATGACCGTTTTTGAGCAAATCAGGCACTATCCCAACTGGTGTTGCCAATACCGGAACTCCGCAAGCCAAGGCTTCTACAATCACCCTGGGACCGCCTTCGTTATAAGACGGCATCACAAGGGTTTTTGATTCATTTAATAACCGCGCTATTTCCGTAGAATCTTTGGCTCGGCCATACAGCAAAATGTGATCTTGTAATTTATGCTTTATGATTTGTAATTTAATTTTTTCTTTTAGGGGCCCGTCGCCGACTATAATTGTTTTTAAGCTTAAATTTTTTATCTTGAGTTTATTTACCGCCTCTATCAATAAGTTAGTCCCTTTGTTTTCAACTAACCTGCCAACAAATATCAGGTCATATTTCTTGGGTAAATCCATCGGCCTGAAAACCAACAAGTCAATGTAGGCCGATGGGATATATATTATTTTTTCTCTGGGTACGCCGGCTTTGATAAGAAAATCAGGCGTTTCTTTCTGATTAACCACCCGAACTGCCTTGGCCCTTCTTGCATCAAAACGAACAAACCAACCCATTAACCACCTATATATTTTTTCTTTTATATTACCTGCTTTGGGATAACCGGGAACATGGTGAATTTCTAGAACATAGGATATCTCGGTAAAAACAGAAACAATCCACGCCCCAATCCCGTTATAAAAAGGTGGGAATTCATGAACCGTCATTAAATCAAATTTAACTTCCCGGTTAAGTTTTAATATTTTATAAATAAAAAATAGCGGATGAAAAAAAAGAGGTAATGGCGAAGAATGGATAAAAACATTTCCAAAAAAATTTTTTACAGGATTCTTAATTCGAGGAACCACAATATCAATCCTGTCCCAGTATTTTTGGAACTCTTCTAAGGTATAGTAAAAAGCGCCCTTTTTATCCGAAGCTAAGTCCACCGCGCCACCCAATCCAGTTATCATTAAAAGCTTGGCCATGTTATTGGGTTAATATTTTAACCGTTTCTTCAAACATTTTTTCAGAACTGAAGTTTTCTGCCGTCTTCTTCCCTTCTTTTTTAAATTCTTCCTGTAATCCCTGATTTTGCCAAAGTGATTTAATGGCCTCAATAAGATTAAATTCGTCCTGATATTTAACCATGAAACCATTTTCTCCTTGCTTTATAACTTCTTTATTTCCTCCTACGGCTGTTGCAATGACAGGCACGCCGGCAGTCATTGCTTCCAATATTTGATGCGAGAAACCTTCGTATCCTGAATTTAAAACAAACACATCGGCGGCGGCCATGTAGGTTGCCAGTTCTTCCTGTGATTTTCTGCCGACCAAGTAAACCTTTCTTTCTAAGCCAAGATTTTTAACCATTGATTCTAGTGTTTTTTTATCAGGCCCGTCGCCGACTATGACCAAACGGAAAAGCTGGCTTATTTCCGAAAGGCGAGGCATTATCTTTATTAACATGCGGAAACCTTTCCAAGGCACCAAGCGTCCCGCAGACAATATAATATCTCCATAAATTCCTATTTTTTTCTTGGCTTCTTCCTGACTGATGTTTGCACTCTTAAAATCAACTCCATTATAAATAACTTTTATTTTATCGTCCGAGACACCCCAACCCCGGACGATACTCGCCAAATATTCAGAAGGAACAATAATCACATCGGCTTTTTTGCAGACCCAAACTTGAACCTTATGCAAAAATCCTATCCAGCCCGTTTTTTTTGCCTTTTGAAAATCATCTATCAGCAAGCCGGTTTTGTTTTTTTCTACCGCCACTTGCCAGGCGTAGTCACCGGCTATTCTAATAAAAAACTTTTTCTTAAAAAATCTCGCACCCATTAAAGATGGGATTGCTCCGTTTAAAGTACTCAACGAATATATAATATCGTTATTTTTACAGGCGCAAAAAACTTTCATGGCGTATACGGCGTGCCTAAAAAACCAGGGAATTTTCTTCCAAATTCTCTTTACGGAAAATGGATAATTTTTATCTTGGCCATATTTCCTGACCGATGAGTATGTAATAATTTTAACTTCGTAATCTTTCGACAATCTTTGAGCCAAAGTTCTTGCATACGAAGCCGGCCCGCCTATGTCAGGAGGGTATATGCCTGTTACGATTAAAATTCTTTTCTTCAAACTATTTTTCATTTATTTTCTCGTAAAAACATTAAACCTGATTATGTGCCAAATTGCGGCTAATCCGTCTTTCCAATCCAGTTTTTTGCCCTCATTGTAGGTCCTGCCCTTATACGAAATACCCACTTCATAAATCCGGAATTTATGTTTTGCAATCTGAGCTGTTATCTCCGGTTCAATTCCAAAGCGTTTTGCCGTCAGGCATGGTAAAATTTCTTTGACCACCTTTCCCGTAAAAGCTTTCGCTCCTGTTTCCATATCCGACAAATTCAGTCCCGTAAAAATATTTGAAAGAAAAGTTATCGCTTTATTTGCCATGTAATGAGAAAAGTACAAAATCCTGCGCGGCAAAGGCGTTATAAAACGGGAACCGTACACCACATCGGCGTCCCCGTCCAAAATCGGTTTCAGCAATATCATGTAGTCACGCGGATCATACTCCAAATCCGCATCCTGTATAATAACCGCGTCTCCGGTTGCCTGGCTAAATCCCCTTCTTATTGCCGACCCTTTACCGGAATTTTTACCTAAGAAAATAATCTTATGCCTGTCTTTATATTCCGCCAATATTTCTCTTGAACTGTCCCTCGAACCGTCGTCAACCAAAATAATTTCTTTTTTTAATGATAAATCAACCGCCTCAACGGCATTGATTAATTTCCGCAAGGTTCTTTCTTCGTTATAAACCGGGATAACGATACTTAGTTTTAATTTATGATTAAGCGTATCCATATATTTCCCTGAATTTCCAGGCGATAATGTTCCAGTCGTATTTTTCTGTCACTAATTTCCTGCCGTTATATATCAGTTTGGTCCTTAATTCTCTGTCGGTCAAAAGTGTTTTTATTTTTTCGGCCAGATCCTGCGGGTCGCTGACATTGCAGAATAGTCCCGTCTGTCCGTCTTTCAAAAAATCGGGAATTCCGCCGACAGCCGTGCCTATCACCGGCAATCCAACCGCCATTGCTTCTAAGAATGCAGTTCCAAGACCCTCCGAAAGAGACGGCCTGACAAAAACTTTGGCATTGGACAGATAACCGGCGACATTCTCCGGACTTTGGGAACCGGCTACGATAACCCGATCTTCCATATTTAAATCTTTGACGGACTGTCTTATTTCTTTTTCAAGAGGTCCCGAACCGACTATTATTAATTTCACATCGGTTATCTCTTTTTTGACTATTGCTATTGCTTTGACAAGGTCTCCGACGCCGTTTTTAGAAACTAAACGCGACACAGTAATGACTGTATTGTCATCGGAATTGGGCATATGCCGGAATTTGTTTAAGTCCACACCGTTTGGAATAAGGTGAAGTTCAGCTTTTGGATTGATTTTCTTGGCATAGTTAGATAGGTAACAGCTGATGGCCGTAATAACGTCTGCCTTTCTGATTATCAGGTGCCTGAAATATCTAATCAAAAAATTCTGCCGCTCAAGCCTTTTGCCTTCCTGCAATGTTAAGATAAACCGGGTCTTTGGAAAAAATGTTTTATAAACAAATGCCGCTCCGGCGCTAAACGAAGCCTGATAAGCATGAATGGTCTTGTACTTGTTTTTCGACATCAGCCAGAGTGCCGTAAAAGAGCCGAGGCAGGGAAACGCCAGTTTGTCGAGCAGTTCCCCGAGTCCGAACCCAACCCGATGAGCGCAAAAGTTGCTTCCGCACTCTTTTGCAGGGAATGTTCTCCTGTGTCTTGGAGTCAGAATATCAAAAAAAATATTCGGCAGCCGCCGGATTATTTCTTCAAGCGCTATTTCGGACCCGCCTACTAATGGCCGAAAGGCCGTGGTAAACACTAAAACCCTTCTTAGGATGGATTTTTCATTCATTTTGTGTTAATTTTGTCATAAAATACTCATGGAATCAACCCCTCACCTTTCACGGATTAGCGGTCTTACCGTTCAGAAAATTATCCGTGAAAGGTGAGGGGTCAAGCCCAAAACCCAACCATTATGCAAAATAAGACTATCCCATTTATAGCTGGCGCTGGAAACCTCAAAAAGAGGATTTTATTCGTAATTACACAGTCGGAATTGGGCGGAGCCCAAAGATTCCTGTCCAATCTCGCTTCTCATCTGGACAGAGATACCCATGAGTTCATGGTCGCGGTCGGTTCAAGCGGCAACGGCGATTTTTTGAGAATTCTTAAAGCCGGGGGCATCCCCTGCCAAACCCTCAAGTTTTTAAAGCGCGAACCGGCATTAAACGATATCAGAGCCGTTTTCGAAATCCGCAGATTGATCAAAAACTACCGCCCCGATGTCTTGTTTTTAAACAGTTCCAAGGCCGGCTTTATCGGCTCTTTGGCGTCCGTATTTCCAACCAGAATAAATGCCGTGAAAGTTATTTACAGGATAGGCGGGTGGTCGTTCAACGATCCGTGGCCCAAATGGAAAAAATTATTTTGGATAACCTTGGAGTGGCTTAGTGCAAAATGGAAAGACGTTATAATCGTTAACAATCAACACGACCTGCTTCAGGCTAAAAAACTTAAGATAGAACCCCGAGTGCAGACGGTTTTGATCCATAACGGCGTTGAAACTTACAAACTTGACCTCATGACAAAAGAAGAAGCGCGGGAAAAACTTTTTGAGAAAGCGTCAAAACATTCCAGCAGAAACATCCGGGCCAAAAACACGGTCGGCACGATCGCTAATTTTTATCCGACCAAGGGACTGGAGTATCTTATCGGGGCCGCTGATTGTTTTGACGCTAACGACGATCTTGTTTTCTTTATAATCGGCGATGGCGAATTAAGGCCCGAACTGGAAAAAATGATACGGGAGAAAGGATTAGAGAAAAAAGTTTTTCTTTTGGGCCAGATTCCTGACGCGTACCGGTTCCTGCCGGCCTTTGATGTTTTTGTCCTTCCCTCGGTCAAGGAGGGCTTCCCTTGGGCCTTAATTGAAGCAATGTCGGCCAAACTGCCGGTCATTGCAACAGCCGTGGGAGGGATACCCGAAATAATAGACGACCGTAAAAACGGCTTGCTTATAAAACCCAAAGATCCTGTTGAATTGGCGGATAAAATTAAAGAGGTTTTGGAAAACGACCGCCTTAGAAATGAGCTTGGGATTCAGGCCCACCAAACCGTACTCTTCAAATTTGAACTCGATAAAATGGTCAAACAAATCGAAGATTTGTTGTAGGAGAGCAGAACTCTAAAACTCTCTACCGAGATTCTGTATAAAGACCCGCGCATCTGTTTCAAAAGACGGATCAATCTGAGCTGCTCTGCGGGCCATGTTTACGGCTTCATCAATTCTGCCAAGTCGAGCATAGGCAGTTGCCAATGACGCAAAATTTTGCGGTTCATCGTTGGGATGATATAGAATTATTATCTCATAAGCCCAAGCAACGCGACTGAAATTATTTGTTTGCAAAAAAGTGTTAATTAATCTTTGTAAGTCCTCCAGACGAGGAGTGTACGGATTTTTACTGCTTAGAGCCTTGTCTATATCATTTGTACCGCTCCAATCTCCGCTTTCAATTTTAACCGTACCTAAGTAGGCATGCGACAATCCCGTGTCAGGATTAAGATCAACTGCTTTTTGAAAAAATTCAATGGCTTTAGGATAATCTTTTTTATTTAAATATGCTTGAGCTATTTCAAAATAAGTTCTTATGAATGTCGGTGAAAGCTCAAGTGCCTTCATTGAGTAACCCAAGGCCTCGTCATTGTATGACGACTCAGGATCATCTTTGCCAAGTATAATATTTAGTCGTGAACCATAAAGATAGGGTAAATAGTCAACAGAATTTTCTTTGATGTTTTTATCAACTTCAGTTATTGCAAATACATATGCATCTCGCACTACTTTTTCTTTTGAGCTGGGGCCTCCTCCGCCTACTAGATATTGAGCAAATCTGTGCCTGTATTCATACTTTCCAGGCACATCGTAAGATAAGGCCTCTTTGTATTTTGCCAAAGCGCCATTAAAATCGCTTGCCCACCCGCGAACAATGGCTCTGGTAACTGCATAATTGGCCTTAGCCGGCAGAATATTTGTTTTATATATCAATATCGCCACCAAAACGGCCAGGACCATCGCTATTGAATTAATAAATATTCGGCTTATCCTGAATGGCTGAATAACGCCTATCTCTTTTTTATCATCCGAACACAGGTAGGAAACAAATCCCGTAATCGTAAAGAAAACGATAAGGTTGGCCGAGGTGTCAAATATAAAAGAGTTGTGGATTATATATGCAATTATCGCCGAGGTAAGTCCCATACCATATACGGCAAAATCATTATTTTTTGACAATCGTCTTAAGGAAGAAAATAATGTTGCAAAAATGTTTATATAAGCCAAGAACCCTACAAGCCCCATGGTTACGAGAATCTCAATAAACATGTTATGAGCTCTGTCAAAAAGAGTTTCTGAACCTATGCCTGCAAAAAATTTAGGATTAAAATGTTTTGAAAAAGGAATATTAAAATTCTCTGGACCCCAGCCAAGAAGAATGGTTCTGGGATTCTCGTTCCAACCCTTAAATCCGGCCTGCCAAGCCCAAAAACGAGTTTGAACTGTGGTTGAGGTAATAGATAAGTCTGTTATCCTACTTAAATATTTGTATCTTTCGACAAAAGGAGAGTTTCCGAATAAAACTGAAAAGACAACAAACAAAGCAGCCAAGCCAATTAAAACATTGAAAATCCTTCTCCCTATAAGGGATTTTTTGTGTTTCATCCACAAAAACGCAAAAACAGTAATTCCAACCGCATAGCCTAAAACCGATCCTCTAACCGCAGTTGAAAGAGTGGCAATAGAGGCGACCACGAAGGCAAAAAGGTAAAACTTTTTACCCGCCTGCCGGTAGACATGAAAGTTTTGACTGTCTTTGAGATTAAAATACATTATCAAAGACAAAAAAACCGTAAACAGTTCGTAGCCGGCGAATAATGCAGGGTTGCCTAAGGTGCCGAATATTCTGTCACGCCCACCCGAACCAAGAAAAAATTCAATATTAGTTTTCTGGGCAAACCCATAAAACGCAGACAGTACTCCCACAAAAATAGTAATATCCAAGAGCCTCTGCCAATGTTCACGTTTTGTTACAACCGAGGTCAAAATTATAAAATACAAAAAGTAATGCCAAAAAGTCCAAAGTCCGCCCATTCTTTCAAGCGAACCCCAAAAACTTGGATATTTTAAAACACTAGTCAGGGTGGTTAAAGAAAAAGCCAAGACAAATAAAAACAATGCCCAAAACACTTTGTTTCTTTTGGGTAGGTAGGAGCGGTCTTTTAATATCAAAACCAGATAAGCTGCCCCAAAAATTTCAATCAAACTCCTAAAAATTATCACCTTACCAAAATGAAAAGGAGAGATATAATCCTTAAAAATAATAAGTGGCACAAATGCCGTAAGATAAATGCCGAAACGCAGAAATTTTACTAAACCTGACTCTTGAACGCTCTGTTGTTGCATGATTAACAGAATATCATTAAACCGTGTGTTCTTCAATTAAATTTTTATCGTTATTTAGGAGTTACTTTATATATTACTCCGGCAGAATCATCAGAAATAAACAAGGCGCCTTCTGGTCCGAACTTCAAGTCAACAGGCCGACCGGATATTTTACCATCATCACCCAACCACCCTGATATAAAATCTTCCGGCTTTTGAGACAGGACATTTCCGTTAGTATCTAAATTATACCTGACGATTTTGTACCCAACAGGTTCGCTTCTATTCCAAGAGCCATGATAAGCCACCAACAAGTCATTTTGCCATTCGGATGGCCACTTCTTGTCGGAAATAAAAGCCAATCCCAACGGAGCTGAATGGGCTTGTATTTGTATGGCCGGCGATTCTGTTTGGGTGCAATCGGAAGACAAATCCGTCCTTTCTATTTTTTCAGGATTAAATGTTTTATCTCTTACCCTGTTACCGTAACAAAAAGGCCAACCGTATCTTTTAGCGCCAAACTTGTCTTCCGGTCCGGCAACTTTAATGATATTTATTTCATCCGGAGGCAGGTTATCTCCTAAATTATCACGCCCCATTTCAGTCGCCCAAATTTCCTTGGTTTTCGGATGAAAGGTAAAAAATACGGAATTTCTTAATCCACCGGCAAATTCGGCCGTAAATATTTTTCCATCCGGATCAGATTCCAGTATTGCCGCCCTTTTCCATGTGGTAGTTTCAACACAAACATCACAAGACGAACCGACACTTATATACAACTTGGTTTGGGAAAGAGTGGTATCGCCCTTCTTCCCCGTAAGCAAAGGAGTTTCTCTAAAATTGGGTCCAAAAGATATTGTTCTGGTAAAATGTCTTCCGGCTGACGGAAGATTAGTGACATTCTCTCCCTTGATAGATATTACGGTCCCACTCTTAACATCGTATGTGTAACGGGCTACCTGCTGTGTTTCTGCTACATATAGATACGTGGTGTTTCCCGAACCATAAAATGCCAAGCCGTGAGGTTTGTTCAACCCGCTTAGTAAGGTTTTTTTTGCCTCGGCAATACCGTTTTTGTCTTTGTCTTCAAACAAAACAACGCGCCCCCCTTCCGTTTCGCTGACAAGCATTCTTCCTGACGAATCAAATGTTATAACCCTCGGATCTTTCAGATTTTTTGCGAAAATATTTATCTTAAAACCTTCGGGAAGTTTTAGATATGGAAGCGACGGATTACTAGTTTGAAACTCTGTAGACTCCTCAAGAGGCGGAACATTATAGCCCACTAATTTCTTCAACAAGTCGGTGCCCCTAAAATAAAGACCGGCGCTTATTGCAACAATTGACACCGATATCAAGATGGTTTTTTTATTGCTAAGCATGTTTATTTTAACAATTTGAGGGAAAGTTCTTCCAACAATTTACCCATAGTCGAATCTTGCTGAGAATATTGAAGACCAAGATTTACATCTTCCAGAGCCTTTTTCTTGTTATTGATAGCAATATAGATTAGGGCGGAGTTGTAATAAACACGCGGATTGTCAGGAATAAGCATTTTGAGTTTCTCTATGTTTTCTATGGCTTTAGCCAAATTGCCTTGTTGCGCATAGATAACTGCCAAATTTTGATAAGGATAAAAAAAGTCAGGATTTATTTCTATCGCTTTTTCAAACTCTTTGATTGCTCCGTAAATATCACCCCTGGACTGGAGGATACTCCCCAGATTAAAATGGGGTTCGGCAAATATATCTTCTTCAGAGGCGGCAATTCGATAATATTTTTCAGCATTTTCCAAATCCTTTCTATTGTAGTAGGTGTTCCCAATATTGTTATTGATGCGGACACTATCTGGCTCATATTTTAAAATGTCCAGATAAAAAGCAAGCGGATCTCCCCACAAAAGATTGCGCTGAATTGATTGGTAAGAAAAGAAGAAAAGATAAACCACCAAACCCATGAGCAATGAATAATGAGCAATGAGCAATCTTTTTGTCTTAAAATAATCAAATAATTTTATAAGATAAAAAGAAAAGACAAGCCAAAAACCGACCATTGGCAAATAAAGCCAGTGTTCATATATCAATGCGTTAATGGGCGCAATACCGGAAACCGGCCCAAGGGGGATAAAAAACAACGCCACACCCAAAAACCAAATACGAAAAGCCGTAGCTTGATTTTTGTAAAGATGTCTTAGCCATGCCAATAATCCAATAAGGCCCAAAAAAACCGGCCAGACCGGCCACTGGAATAGTGAGGTGTAAACAATGGCGCTTCTCTCCATATGAAGGCCCATAGGTATAATCAAAAGTTTTACATAACTCCATAAAATAGGAAGAAAGGAAAACAATCTTATATGCAGATTTTCGGAATAAGGATTGGGGGCAGCATAAAAATTAAGTGTGTTCTGAAAATTTAAAACCGTGAGCCGTAAGATGCCGTAAACAATAACTGCCGCAAAGTATGGCCATGTTATCATCAATCCCCGCTTGATAGATGCGATAAATCTGTCTTTCGATATAAATGAAACATAGAGAGCGAGCGCGAGAAAAGGAAATATGATGCCCGTTTCCCGGCTAAGCAAACCTAAAACAAGACAGATCAGGGATAAAATTTTATTTTTCTCACCCCAGCCCTCGTTCTTTGTTTCCGCCCGATGAAATAAAACGAGAGCAAGAAGCATGAACATCGCCACCAGAGCGTCTCCCCTGCCCGATATGTAAGTTATCGCCTCCGTTTGCAAAGGATGGACTAGAAATAAAATTGAGACCAAAAAGGCAAGCAGTCGCCTTTTGAACACCTCCCGAACCAGCCAGAAAATCAGAATGCCGTTGAATATGTGTATAAAATTGCTGGTTAAGTGGTAAGCTAAGGGCTTTATGCCCGCGGCCATATAATTAGCGGCGAAAGTAAAGAAAAGAAACGGGCGATAGTAGTTGCTTTTCAGGCCCACTCCCGCAAGAGTGTTATGAGTGAGCCAAAATTTAATATTGTCCCAGCTTATTGCGTGTACAAAATTGTTGTTAATTATCCAGTCGTTGTCATCCCAAAATAACTGGTTATTTAAGTTAAAGGAGTAGATAAAAGAACCTGTTATTATGAGGATCGCTATTGGTAGCCACGTTTCTTTTTTAAAACCAAGATTATGCATTGTTAATTAAAATCAAAACTCAAATTTTAAATTTTAATTCAAATATAAAATAATAAACTTAAAACTATTATACTTTCTTTTTGGTAATTGATCCGAAAATTAAAGTCAACTCGTGAACTTCGCACCAAAGATTTCTGGCTTGTTGAGTAACTTCTGGATTGCTTTTTGCGACCATTCTTAAAAAGTGCAAGCTTTCTTTAGATTCTTTCTTGCAAATACTTATTTTATGTAAAAAATCTTTTTTTGATTCTGCTCCATTTGCTTCCATGTAATTAGCTCCGATGCTTGTACCAGATCTTATAAGCTGGGTAATTATCGGCTTGTTTATATAATCAGGTTTTACGGACCTGGCAAAATCGATAATATTTTCTCCAAACTTTGCTGTTCTATCTTCTAAGTCATATTTCGGTTTTGAGTTTTGAATTTGTGTATTCATTTAAAATTTAAAATTTGATTTTGGAATTTTAGAAATACTTTTCCAGGAATTCCTTGGCCTGTTCGTTGTTTTTATCCAATCTCACGGCTTCTTGGAAAGATGTCTGGGCACTCTCAAGCCGGCCTAAATTCATATAAACCACTCCTAAGATAAAATAATACTGACTTTCTTTCAAGCCCAGGTCGATCGCTTTTTTTATGTTTTCCTCCGCCGATTGCTGGTTTTGTTCATCTGTATAATAGATACGAACAAATCCTTTATAAAGATAGGCGTAGGGGTTATTGGGATCAATTTTTATAACTTCATCGGCAAAATAAGCCGAGGGTTCCAGCCAGTCCATTTTATATAAAATACGCGATAGAGCGAGATTTAAATTGGCTTTATTGTTGTTTGAATTCTTAACAGAATCACCGACCTTGTCTACTGCCCTTTTTTCTGTAATGAAAAATCTGGAAATAATACCCGAGTTTTTATTATTATTTTTAACCAAAATGATCGCGTCTTCGTTAATGTAAACGATCTTCCATTCTTGATTTTTAACAATATTGTTGAAAAAGTTTTGTCCCCAAGGAGAGAGGTCTGTGTGTGCAAAAAATATGAAATTGATACCGTATTTTTTTGAAAATTCCCGCCACTTTTCTCCATCTTCCTGCATCGGTTTATATATCTCGTTAAAGAATTCAACCGAATAGGCCTCAGGCCTATTATCAACAAAGACCTTCTCTTGGGGATACAACTGCCATATCAAATACCCCCCAATATCAAAGTTATTGAACATCGGCCCTTCAATTTTATTTTGCTTGACGAAATCAACAGCTCTCTCTAATCCGTTGGGAGCAGAAAACCCGAATACTCTGGAGCTTTTTGTATATTTGTAATAGCTATTATTTGCCACTAAAAAAATCAGTATGATTACAAACACAGAAAGTAGCACCTTAAAAAAATTGCTCAATCTTTTAACTTGAGGTCTGACCTCAAGTTTATGGAGGTTCAACTTCTGTACAACGTCTGTCAGTAATATAGCCAGTACCGGAAAAGAAGCAAGCGCATATAGCGGCAGATTGCGCAACATTTTAAATCCGACATAAACAACAAAAACGGAAATTAAAATTTCAAATATTCTTTGCCTCGCCTTTTTAATAGTCAGCAAAAAAGAAGCCGCCAATACCGCCACTGACAATTTAAATATAAAAATTGATAAATTAAAACCCCCAAAACCGGCTAAAAAAGAAAGTGTCTGATTCTCAACTATGCTGTATCCATATTCATTTAGAATATTGAGGGGCAATAATGCGCCCTGAACTCCATTTGGATTTACAAGTGTCGCCGCAAGAGTTAAAAGCAAAACCGCAACAATCGTTTTTAGCCGAGTGTAATCTTTGTTGATCAAACGGTCCATCAGAAAAGCTGTGATCAAGAATGGGCCTATAAAAAAATAGATATGGAGGTTAACCCAAAACAACTGGGCTATCGGCAAAAACCATAGGTAAAAGTAGTTGCTGCTATATTTTGCCTTAAAAAGCGCGAATAAGAAAAATGCCAATATGGCAAAGCTGAACATCTCCGGCCGGACCTCTGTCCGTTGGATGAATATAAATATTGATAAAACAAAAGAGATTACAATTGGCCAGAAAGTTGCATGCTTTTTAGCAATAAAAAATAAGAGCAAAAAAGCAGCAAGAATCACAAAAACTTTAACCAAAATCAGTCCGATAAATCCGGCACAACTGAAGATACCAAAAAATATGACCTCGCTTAGCCAGTGGTGATTGATAAATGGGAAATCCGGCTCGGTGAAAGAGAATAGATTTGTCTTTGGAACCTCTTTTGTCTGCCAAATTATCTCCCCGACCTTTAAATGCCGGCCAATGTCCTGACCGATGGAGTCAAAATTATGGACTAAAAAACTCGCCAACAAAACAAACAGGAGGACGTAAATCAGCGTATTGATTTTGATCAACTTAAAATTCATAAATAAAGAGTGACTGGCCTATCCTTTTTACTGGTTGATACAAAGATGACCAATCCAAAGATGGATCGCTATAAAGCCGGCTCATGATCTTTGCCCTGACTATAAAATGACTGCTTACCGCATATGTACCTTTGGGTTCAGCCCACCAATTTTCTTTTCGGTATATTATATTCTTTTCTTTTCCTATTCCATAATAATCCAATGCCCTGTCTCCTTGCCGCCATACGTAAACAACCTTTGTTTTTGGATTTTCATCAATAAATTTTTTCAATCTTTTCAAATCCTGTCCCCAATCAATGTTTGAATCATCCATATATTTATAACCGTTATCGGAACCGCCGACAAATTCGTTAAAATATGCCAGTTGGTTGGGGTAAACTCTTATGGAAGAAAAGACATACCAAATAGATAGCATCGACAGAATTAAGAATTTAGAATTATGAATTATGGATTTGAAACTAATCTTATTTCCTAATTCGTAATTCGTAATTCTTGAAACAATCCCGCCGGAATAAACAGCCAAAAATGGATATATGGGGATAAGATACCTGACCCCTATGTTGTGGGCGCTCAAGGAGGTAGAAACCGCCAGAAACGCCACTGGTAGCAACAAGCTCATCTTATCTGCAAAAGTTATCTTGTGTTTTCTAAACCACGCCAAAGACCAAAATATAAACACCAAAAGGGGGATGGGGGTTTTTATCAAAAATCCCTCAATAAAATAATATCGCCAGCCACCTTCTTTAAAATTACCATTAAGATAGTTCAGATAATCCGGATTAGCATCTTCTGAATAAAGCAGTTTGAGCCCGTCTGAATAAAAATTCAAGTTCTTTGGAAAAAAGTAAATAGCCCAAAGAACAAGAAAACCAACAGCAAAAACTGGCAAAACTATTCTGACAAAATTACGCAGTTTTTGGTTTATGTTTCCGACGTTCAGTGTCTTAAATTCAGTTAAACATGCAAACAGAACAAACAACGGCGCAAGAAGCACGCCTGAAAACTTTGAGCCCAGAGCCATGCCCATAAAAACTCCGGCAAGAATCTGATTGACACCCGGTGTCCGTTGGACACCGGGTGTCGTTAATGACTTCCAAAAGTAATAACTGGAGATAAAAAAGAATACCGTAAGGCCGACATCGGTAGAAATGAGCTGAGCATGGCCGATAACTACCGGAATAAAAGCAAACAAAAACAAGCTGAATAAGCCCGCTTTTGTTCCAAACAACTCATCGGCCCACTTAAAAACATAGACCCCCAACAACAATACGAGGGAAATTATTACCAATCTGCCCCAAAGTACCAATTGGTCGGCGTTATTTGAAAATAAAAATTTATTTCCAAAGTTCCAAAAATCATTATTTAATATATATTGGTCACTTAGGTTTATTGACGGCTTTGAAAACAAAAAACCCGGCAAAGCGGTTAACATCCCGATAAAAGGCGTGCTGGATTTATCAAACTCTATTTCTATAGACTGAAGGTGAACAAACCCGACCGGAAGATGCACTTGCTCATCCATCGCTACACTAAATAAACGGGCGCCCAAAAAGGTCTGAATAAAAATTAGTAAAAGGAGAAGCGAAACCAAAAGCCACTTTATCATGGGAGCACTACAGTTGTTTTACCTGTACATTGTTTTTCAAACAATTTTACAGTGCCACCCGCAGCTACGAAATTGCCGTTGGCATCTACTAATCGCCCATACTGTATTTTGGCGGTAATGTCGTATGTTTTAGATTTAGGATTCTCCGGTAAAACAACCCCCAACAAACTTTCTCCGTTGGGAATAGGCATTCTGTTGATTATGTTCGGTCCCACAGAGATATTATCCTGCGGAGTTATTGTCCAAAATATATTTCTTGCCGGACTATCAATTCCCTTATAAATAAAGATGGCGTCTTGATTGTCGTAGGTATTGTGATTTAAAAACTTAAGCTCGCCCTTCAGTTCACATGAAGCATCGTCCAAAAGTAGTGACCAGGGAACCGACTCGCCTACAAAAGTTGTTTTGCCGTCACCGGTGGGAAGCGGAACTTTTGATACTACGGGCTTGAGAGATGGAGAAACCGATGTCTCCGGTGATACTGATGGCTCCGGAGAATTAAACACATTAGAAGACGTCCGAAGAATGTCCGATGTCCACACATAAAACCCGATAATAAATACGCCCACGATTAAGGTCGCCAACCAAATGATATTATTTTTAGACATGAAAATATTTTATTAGATTTAGCGCAAAAAGTCAAAAATACCTATAAAAAACGCCTTGAGCAGCCCACGGAAAGACGTCGCCGGGTTTGTTAATCCAATCTTAAACTTCGGAACAGCAGACGGAATAGATATGTAATCGGGGTCCTGTTCCGACTTGCGATAATGACCGTAAATATAGACCTTATATGTCTTGGCCGGATCCAAACTAAGACCATCGTAAATAAACGACTCTTCGGATTTTCCTTCCGGTATTTTTATCTGTTTGCCCCATAGAGGATTTTGGCCCGCCTCGTTGTCAGAAATAGAAATAAAATAATCCGGAACAGAATACACCGGCCAGCCGGTTGCTATACTCCACTTGAAAACGGGATAAACCTGAACTTTCTGCTGTTCGGCTGGACTCTTAATATCTATCGTGCTTAAAAACACCAGCTTGGCTTCCGATGATGGCGGAGTTTCCGATCCATCCTTATCTACCCCGGCAACATAAAAGCGATATTCGCCTTCCGAATATTTTGCCGGCGGTAAATAAGCAACCAGACCCCTTCCCCCGGGCGGAATCGTCCTTTGAATAAACCAGTATCCGCATTGGCCGGTCTCAAACATCATCCATTCTCCGTCAATATCTGCATCTTCACAGCCGGTAGAACGTACCTTCTCAAAATCAGCAATCTTATTGAAATAGGCATCGCCGGGTTTTTTTTCATATAATCTGAAATTCTCAATTTTATCCGCCTCTGTATCCGAATATTTAATGGTAATCCTCTGACCAATATGGCCATAGTCGGATGTAGCGCGAGATATAAGCCAATCGGCTCTTATGTAGTCCGGCGCAGGAAATTGTAGATTAACTTTTGCGGGAACGGGCGGAGTGGGAGAAATACTGGCTATCGGCACAAGCGAAGGAGTCGCTGTGCCCTCCGTAGCCTCTGGCGAAGGATGGGGCGAAACTGTTTCTAAAACAATGGGTTTCCCTTCTTCAATGGCTGTTATTTCTTTTTTAGGAACAATTTTTACATTTTGCCACTTAAAATTATTAAAATTAAACACCTCAATACTGCTTACCCAACTCCTGATGTTGTTATTTATCAAATAAACCTTAATATCGCCTTCAGCTCTCAATAAAACCCCATCCGTATATTTACCCGCGTTTGCAGTAAAAGAAAATACAAAAAATAAGACCAAAACAAGAACTGAAAAATGAACAAATTTAAACATACCCTAATAATATCAAATATTTAATCAAACCAAAACCCCCGAGCTTAACTCGGGGGTTTGGCTTCCAGTCAATCCCTTAGAAATCAGGATAACCGGATATAAACAGAAACTATTACCTGGTGAAGTTCGGACCGAATAACGGTACGCTTCTTAAGACACCGGCAGTAGAGGCTGTATCAGCGGCAGTGTCAGCTCCGGCGTAGTTACCTACCCAGTTGACCAAAGCGGTGTCATCTGCGGTTGTATCTCTCAATACAACCTGGAAGTAGTCACCGGCTTCTCCGTTTCCAGCTGGCTCATCATAAACTGATGTGCCATTAAGCTGGATTCTGAATGTCTTGGTCGAACCACCTTGGATTTCAATAATCTTGGATGAGAAATCCATGGAGTATGAGGCATCCCCGGAGGAATTACCATCATCGGTCAACGTGGCAGTGTCTATGATTTCACTGTTTGAGTCATCATAGGTAGTGACACTGGAATCTCCACCAGCATTACCGGATGACAGAATTTCAAACTTGATGGAACCAGAACCCGCAGCCACATTGTCAAATCTCAGGTTGGAGTCGGCAAGACCCATGGCCGTAACCGAGAATTTGAACACTGTCGGCGTACCACTCAAGCTATAAGGCGTAGGCACAGAAACCACTTCCAGTTTCGGAAATACCCTATAGACATACTGGTTGTTAGCACCGGCTGTTTCATCAATATTGGTAGATGCGCCATCAAGCACAGTACCGGAACCTTCTCCAACCGCTCGGAATCCATTGGCAGTGCTTCCATTGTACTTATCATCTAAGTCCAATGAGAAGAATACGGCCGAAGCTGCATCCTGTGTAGCGCCTTGAGCCTTGGTCTTCATGTTGGCGTTTACAGCAATGTCTAAGCTCGAATCCTGCGGCACATAAGGCCTGTTAACATCAGTACCCGACCAGTTAAAGTTAACGGAGGCAGCGCTTCCAAACGACTGTGTGGTCGTAAGAGGGCTACCGGCTTTGTTCTTGTAGGTCAAAACAACTTCATTAACATTTGCGGCAGCATCGTTGGCTTCATCAGCAGCAGGAGGAGCCATAAATGTCAATTTCTCAATGTATTGACCCTCATCCGTAGCGCTCAATCGGAATTTAGAGATTGGAGCGTTTTGCTGACCCCAGTAGATAGCTCCTTTTGACGGGCTGTCTGCTGAAGTAGCTATGGTCATTGAACCGCTATTCTTTACCGTCAACACATTGGTTGGAGCGGCAGCAGTGCCATTAACTTTGGCATTGCCGGCATTTACAGTGTTGGAATCAGAATCCAAGGATGTAACATCTCCGACCGCAGCGATATCAAAGGCGTATCCGTCACCGGCTGTACCGGAAGCGGTATTGTTGGACAAATCAACCCTGACCAACATTGTCTTTGATGTACCGGCTGGAATATTCCAGTTCAAATTACCAAAAGTCATCGTACCGGTATCGGCAGTACCCAACGAATTGTTGGTTACTTTGTTTGCACCAGCAATTAATATTCCCGTGGTGGCTTCATAAAGCTCAACATTGGAGATTGCGTTAGCAACTGAAGTTCCTGAATCGTTGCCATTTCCATCAACACCGGCAACAAATGTTCCGGCAACTTCATCGCTCGCATAGCCGGTAAGTTTGATTGTGGTTACATTTAATGCAGAGGCCTGGCCTGCAGCAAAAGTAATACCGACAGCATCAATATCCTGTGTTCCCCTGATTTTCGTCTGGTCGGAGGGATTACCTGCCAAACTCAAAGTCAATGCAGAAGAAGTAAGAGTGATGTTGGCACCGGAAATATCAGCTCGGGGAACAATATCCGCAGCAGCAACTGCCGTGTTGGTTCCCGAGTATTTCATTACGGTTACACCGGCATCGTCGCTGTAGTCATCAAGAACGACTTTGACAATAGAACCCGACTGCGTGAGTGTACCGTCTAAGCTGGTATCAAAGTCAGCAGTAACCTTTAAGTTAAGGGTCTGTCCGGCAAATAGGTCAAAGGTGTCGGTAAATGTTTCCTGAGCACCCGCTACGCTATCCGGGCAGCTTCCGGAATCATCGACATCATCAAATGCCGTTCCGTCTTTCGGACCCATAATGACGGTATTGGTGTCTTCGTTCCATACTTTGAAATCAGTGAGGTCGTCCCACAAAGATTCATCAGAAGCGGTATCGAAGGCTCCATTACCAGTCGTGTCAACACAAAGGGTAAACTCTGTCTTTTTGACTTCAATGTTGGCGGCAGCAGTCATTGCATATCTCAACAAAGTGACATCGGTTGCCTGAGTACCAACAGTAGTGGCAGAGGGACCATTGAACACTAATGTCAACGCTCCGCCCTGCAAGGTCAAATCGGTTCGGTCAGTGGTTTCATCCAACTCGGAGTTGGTTATAGCCATACCTTGGCCATATTGATCGCCAATCGCCAAAATGTCGGTAGAATACTCAAAGAATAAATTGATTGTCTCATCCTTTTTACCGGCTACATCTCCATAAACACTAAAGATGGCATTGCCTCCTTTGGCAATATTGTAACCGGAACCAAGATCAAACACGGCATAACCGCCGCTGGTCATAGTACCTGACCATTCACTTGATCCGACATTTGTCTTCAACTTAAGATTGGTAATATCAGAATATTTAACAGTTCCGTCATTTATCATTGTCAATCTCTTAACGCTGGCCGCTTCAGTGTTGGCTGTTAACTTGAATTCAGATAACAACGCGCCTTTCTGGCCAACAGTCGGGTTGAACAATGAACCGGAACGGGTAACTGTTACTCCGCCGGATGAAGCGCCGGAGATGGCAAAGTTGTTGCCATTTATAGGCACTCCGCCCACTGTCGAACCTCCTGCCGCGGTAACACCTGTTAGTGAGAAGTAGTTGACATTACCGGCTCCTCCAGTGCTCATGTCAGCAACAACTGAAAGGTCTTTGGTACCGTTTACGGCAACATTCAATAAGAATGTGGCCTCGCCGGATGACGTTGAAAGCGACTTACCAGAAACCAATCTCGTGGCTCCATCATAAACATAAACATCTCCAAAGTCGCCAGTAGTACCTGCGCCCAATCTCTTAACGGTCATGGTGTTAACTGTGCCAGAACCGCTAACTCGAACTCTCAACATTTCAACTCCAACAGCATTGTTGGTAATGGTCTGGGCTGCCGGATTGCCGGGAGCCAAGCTTACCGACAAAGGACCTGTAGGGGTTGGGGTTGTACCAGGAACTCGAGAGTAGCTCGGAACCTGATTTACAGAAGTGTAGTTGGAACCAAGCGTGTACAGATTGAATTCAGCCTGGTTGATAACGAAAACTTTTTTGAAGAAGTTAGCATCATCAGCAACAGCCTGCGCGCCCGAGGTGTTAACCCAGTGCAATACGCTGGTGTCTTCTCCTGTTGATTCAATTCCGTAAACTTTCTCTGTTCCGTCAACTCGGAATAAACCGGAAGTTCCAAATGCATCTCTGGTTGCAGGCGATACATTTTTAACAGCGGAAAATCCTCCAAGGTGACCATACAAATTGAAAATCTGCGGATTCAAGAATAACCTCTTGTATCCCCAGTCATTTACGATATATACATCCGGATCGTCAGAACCGGCTGCGCTGATCGTGTCGCCTTCTTTTAGACCGTAGTCCGAAGGGGCAACTGCAAAAGCTGTTAAGGACAATACGCCCGAAAGGGACAATACTGTCGCAGCAGCTGTAAGGACCGCGGCGGTTTTTATCAAACCGACACGATTGCCTTTTAATAAATTCGACATTTTAATTTTTTAATTGCTGAACTGATACCGTGCTACCTCTCGTTTTTTTACGGGGATAGTCAACCGGCAACAGAACAGATTTTAATAACACTGATAACTCGACTGACTGACCACAATAATTCTAAGGTCCGCCTATTTCGACCTGGCAAACATTAAAAGTGGTTTACAACTTAAAACTTAATTCATTTCTAATTCAATAGCATCAATTTTTTCTTGCTGTCCTGATTGTCAATGTCCTTTCATTGGACTGCCTGCCCTTACAACTTGCCATGAGTTGCAAAGGCAGAAAGTCCTACAGAGTTACCGCTTTATGTCGCCGTTATCACGGCGACGCGGGAAGCCCACTCTGCGAATATTAACCTAAAAAACGACCTGAAATTAGATCGATTATGATTCTGTTCTGATTACTGAATTCTTCATATTTAATGCTGTTTACCGGCCTATATTGCCTAACAATACTACTCGAAATACATTTAATAGTCAATGGCGGTAAACCATGACTTCACTATCAATTATAAAGGTTATCTTATGACCCGCAATAGGTCAAATTGTGGATAATTACTGGACTGAATTGTTGTCGGATGTCCAGAGGACATCCGACAACGTTAATATCGTTATTTTATAAGCACAACCCTGCCCCCATACCCCCAAATAATGCCGTTTTCAGTCAAAACCGGGGAGATATTGGAATTAATGCCGGTTGATATGTGCCACCTCTCATGTCCATCCGAATCAACGCTGTAGATATGGCCTGATTGGGTTGAGAAGTAAGCATTGTCGTTTTTGTCTACCGCGATCTGCTGGTTAATTCTCCCCTCTGCTTGAAAAAACCAGTTAATCGCAAGGTTTGATTTGTTTAGCGAGAAAAGTTTTGAACCGGAAGCGGGATTGGCCCAGCTGAAATCAAGACCGACAAGAAGATTAGTCGGGGTAATTGAAACCATCGTCGCTCCGGAACCGTTGCTGACCGGATCAATTACGGTCGTATTTAAAACGGAACCGCCGGATGGAATGACGAACATCCTGAAGCCAAAAGAAGTAGCGCCGTCATGGCCGACGGCCGAATATGTTTTGCCGGTTGTTTTGTCATAAGACGGATTGGACTGCGTACTGCCATTGGCGCCGGCATAAGCCAAATCCCAGAGTTGAGTCCCGTCTGCTGAATATCCCGTAAAGAATTGATTGCCGCTTACCCGCCTCGCCGCAATAATATTGCCATTATCAAGAACGACCGGCGCGAAACCGCTTAAACCGGAACCGCTGATGGCGGTCTTGACCGAACCATCGGCGGTATTTAAAACAGTGAGTTTGTTCTGAGCTCCGCTTGAATATGTGAAATGCGGCTCGCCTTTTGAAGATACGGTAATATAATTAACCCTGCTGGCATCATCATACGTCCACTTCTCCGTGCCGTCAGAGTTCAGAGCGGTAAGGGGCACGCCTCCGTCATTAATTTTTCCGAAATAAACCGTTCCGTCGGACAGAACGGCAGGAGTTCCGATGCTGACATTAGTGCCATGTTCCCATTGTTTTGCGCCGTCTTTGTTGAGTTTAATCAGTTTGTGAGACGAGCCGTCCGTAGCGCCGAAATAAGTATTGCTGTCGCCGTCAGCGACCGGCTGGCCGACGATGCCGACGGCATTAAATCCCCAGCTTATGGTTGCTCCGACACCCGGCCCGGTAACATTAACCGTAAAAGACGTATGATATTGGTCTTTTCCGGGCATCGACCAAGCGTTGGCGTCTATGGCAGCCGGGAAACTGACCGTGGCAACATTGGACTGTGGACTAACGACATCCGATGTCGTTGTGTTGATAACTTTAGTTTTCAAGGCAAAATATAGCGTCTGGCCATATTCGTGGGCGACATCAAAAGAGGCGCTTTCAGACGCCCCTTTTTCCCCTACGCTCGGCAAACTTGAACTGGCTACTTGCGAGGCAGCAGACCACCAACTCGTGCTTGCGGCTTCGCTAAAGACGACTGTTGAATAGCGCAAATCATAGCTCAAGCTGGCTGTGTTGTAGCTACCCGGATTCGGCGCCGACCATAGAACGGTAAGCGGTGAGTTAACGGTGGCAACAAGGTTGGTGACGGCAGAAGGATTTTGGACAACAGCATTTGCGCTGTTCTGGGATTTAGGAGTCGGTTGAGCGGTAATCCATCCGCTTTGCATTCTTTGAGCGGTTTCTTTGGTGTCATTATTGCCGATAATTTCGTCGTTTCCGTTTATTTTCCATTGATTTGAGCCGTCAATTTGGTTAATTATGGTTCCGGCAATATCTTTCAAGACAAGATGTTCCCCGCCATTGCCCAACGCGCCGGTGTATATTTGATCCGCATGAACACTGGACAAAGTTCCATCGCTTGTTCTTTCCAATAGGAAAAATCCTAATGGACTTATGCTGCCGGAAAATGTGATATCTGGCGTCTCGTCTTGAGCTTTCAGGGTCCATCCGGTTAAGTTAATCGTCTGATTGGTGGTGTTATAGAGTTCTATCCATTCATCATTCGCGGACGAAGCTGTCCCCATCCAGGTAATCTCGTTTATGAGGACGTCGCCAAGATTGGCCGTGTCACCATCCGGTTCTGGCGATGGTGACGGAGTAGGTGAAGGTGTCACCGACGGCGACGATGTCGGAGTCGGAGTTGGCGTTGGCGCGCTTGAAGAAGAACCACCTCCGCTACCCATTGAAACAACAATCTGAACTGCTGCGCTATTCTTAGCCTTTGGCGTTCCAAATACCAAGCCCCCCCCCGTGGCATCTTTATTTACCGGTGTTCCGGAAAAATTTTTCCAATTTGAGTCGATATTTCCGGCTTTCATCGGGTCTATTCTCTCCATTGAATTTTTTGAGTTTGAGTCGCCGAAATACCACGCCTCTCCCGCGCCACCAACCACATCTACAGCGGTCCCCGCGCTATCAAACAATCTCACCATTTCACCCGTATTGTTTAGCCCTCCTTGGCCGAAGCTTACAGCCAAATCAGCCATTATATCGCTCACGGTATTATCGTCCGTTCTCTCAATGAGAAAGTAAGAATTGGCCTGAATTATCGTCCCCTCCTGGAAAATAATGTCCGGCGAATCATCGCTTGAAACCAACTGCCAGCTGGATATATCTATCGGGCTATTTTCCGTGTTGTATAATTCCAGCCATTCATCCGTCGCCGAGGCCTCGGTTCCAGCCCAGGCAATCTCGTTGATGACCACCCTTCCGGATTTCTTTGCTGTGGATGTGATTGGTGTAGTTGATGGCTTTGGTGTCGGTACCGGTGTTTTTGATGGTGATGGGGTTGGTGACACAATGGTGACATTGGTGACAGGTGTCTTTGTCACCAATGGTGTTGGTGACACTCGTTGGTTTGTCACCTTCGGTGTTGGTGTCACCCCACTGTCACCATTGACATCGGATGGCGCTTCGCCATCCGATGTCGTTAATGTCTGGTCTCCCATTCCAATTAAACCAAACAACTGCGCCCATAAACTCGGCTTTTTCTGCTCCACCTTAGCCAAATACTCCTGCCGAGCCGCCTCCGCCTCATCCAAAAACAACCTCAATGCCCCCGCTCCGTTAACAACAACTTCCTTGGACAACCTGTCCCAATACCCGTCGAGGATTGTGGAGCCTATTTCTTCGTTTTTTAAAGTGATGGCATCAATTTTAAGTTTATTTTTATTTAAGCTAGTTTTTACAAATGCTAGTTTAAATTCCTGTTCATCTTCATCTTTGCCCACTAAAAACAATCTCTCATCGCCATTTATATTAAATTTTCGGGAAATTTTTGTATTGGGTTTGGCGTAGACTTCATTAGAAATTGTATCCTTACTAAAGAAATTACCATTTGAATACATAGCTATTTTATCAAAATATTCTCCTAAATTAGGTAGAATTACCGGTTTCAATCCTTCTTTTTTAAGTTCCGGAGCAATGTTAAAATTGCCGGGATTCCATTTTGCCATTTCATGTTCATACGGACTGCCAAACGTGCCTACCGGCGGGTGAGGGTCATTTCTTGTATGGTCAGGCACTCCGGCATCTTCCAGAAGATGCAATAGATGCCCAAATCCAATCATGGCTCTTTGCCTGTTTCCTTGGGCGTAGTCATCCATTGCTCTTGGGTATGAGAAATCGTCAGCGCTTTTAAATAATCCTGCCGATTCGGCAATGCTGTTGTTGGACAGAGCCAAATTTGATTGGCCGCCGGAACTTATCGCCCATTGTTTTGACGTGGGAAATCCATACACGCCTATGTTGTGAACCGGGTCATAGAAATGACTCATCGGTCTTATGCTATGGTCTTCGTCAATAGAACCCTTAATTATCCAAGTTTTATCTTGATTACTTAGTTTTTGAGGAAAATTAAGATTGTAAAAATCAACAATTTCATCGGTTAATGCCGGGTGGGTAAATTCCTGATCATAAGCTGATGTTTTGGTAATGAAAAGGGCGCTAATAAGCGCCCCTCCTACTATTAAGTTTTTGATTCGTTTATGTCTCATAACAAAGTTATTTTCCAAATTTTTGTATAGATATTGAGCTCTAATTCTGTTTCATTGGTATAGTTACCAGCAGGAACTTTAATTTTTTCACCCTCAAAATCAGCCGTGGTATCTTTTTCGACTAAAACTTTGTACTGAAAATCGACTATATTTCCATGGTCTTTTCTAACCCAAGTTTTCTTAATATTCTCTAACTCATTAACAAAATTAGCCAATAGCTTCTGGGTTTTGTATTGATCAAGTGTTTTCTTCCATTTTTCTTGTTCATCCACCACAAAATACTTACTCGCCAAGGTCGTATCTCCTTTGCGCAAAGCGTCCAGGAACATATCATAAGTTTCCTCCGGGGTTTTGCCGCCGTAAGTATCCTCGCGGTAAGGTTTTTCCCACTGGGCCTGGAGCCGTTTTGCCTCCCAATCAGACCGGATGTTGTTGAGGTATGAATTGACATGCGGCATGCCGTTTTCAATAAACCACAAAATTCCTCCGGCAAGCAGAACCAAAAAGAGCACTCCGTACCAGCTCTTTAATTTAATTAAAAACTTATTCAAAGTAAATTAATTTTATAACCTAACCGGATGAGAGTAAATGCCTTTGAACTGCCGCGAAATTAGAAGGTCCGATAGATTAAGGAGGGATTTATAATCTATCGCGTCCAATTCGCGCAGCAGATCAAAAGAATCTACTCTATTTTCTTTTTCTATTTATTTCCTATTTTTATTTACTTCCTTATTTATCAAACCAATTTTTATCTGTCAACATTATAATTCCGCCACCTTGTGGATAACCTGTTGACTAACGACACGGCGTGTCGTACATTTTAAACTATGGAAATTTACCATGTTCTAAATCGAGGCGTAGACAAAAGAATAATATTTGAAGACAAACAGGACTATTTCAGGTTTATACATGACCTTTATGAGTTCAATGACCAGGAACGAGTTGAAACTACTTTCCGCGACTTTCGTGATTACGGCGCTGATGGCAAAATTGCCAAAATTAATAGAGGGGCAAGAAAGTTATTAGTTGATATTTTGGCGTTCTGTTTGATGCCCAACCATTATCACCTCATGCTTTCTCCAAGAATAGAGAATGGAATTTCTATATTTATGCAAAAATTAAATATGGGGTATGCAAAATACTTTAACCAAAAAAATAAAAGAGTCGGTGTCTTGTTCCAAGGACCTTACAAAAAAATACCGGTAACCAACGAAACTCATTTTTTGCATTTGCCTTTCTATATTCACTTTAATCCTCTAGATTTATCTTTTCCGGAATGGAGGGAGAACAAAATATCTAACCCCGAGGGAGCATTAAATTTTTTAAAACCCTATCGATGGAGCAGCCACTTGGACTACTTGGGAATCAAAAACTTCCCATCTATTTTGAACATGAAACACTTAAAAGAAATTTTAGGAAACGAACAAGATTACCAAAAACTAATAGAAAATTATATTAAAGACATCCAAATAGATAAGGAGGTAACCTTAGAATAGGGCCGAGTTATCAACAGTTTTCAATGACCGACACGGCGTGTCGGTCATAAGTTTATTTAGATTTGCGAATAAAGAGATTAGCAAGGTGGAGGAAGTCGAAAGTGGATAACCGATTTCGTAAGTCGGTTATCGGGAAAATAAACTTTTGATCAACTCCTTCACTATTTCCCACAACGACATTTCTCCGTTTATGATAACAGCTATTATCATTAAAATATCAACGATATGGCTCATCGTAAAAATAACAACTACCAACCACACGCTCCAAAATATGGACTTTCTAAGTAGTTTTCGATTAAAATTTTCATTAGGATTTATCATTCCTGATTCTTTAAAACTATTACTTTTATCATAACGACCTTTGAGACTATTATACTAACTTATTCTTTCTGACGAGAGGGTTGGCGAGGTGGCTTTGAAATCACTAAATAACCGAGTAGTAGACGCCGTTGTCTTTGGCGAATTTGCGGACCATTCCTTCAAAGGTTAGTTCTTTTAAGTTTCTCTTTACTGTCCTTTCGGATAGTAAATTGAATTCTTCAATTATCTCTTTAGTGCGGGAATTGGGAGAACGCTTGATAAAATTAAATATCCTTTCTTTATTGGAACTCTCTTTTAAATTTCTTGGCTGAATATTTTTAAAAACAGGGGTGGCGGCGGCCGGCTTGTTCTCTTTTGGTTTGGGCGCCAGCTGAACCGACTGATGACGCAGTCTGACCAGATTGAGTTTAAAATCCAGCAAATTCCGGCGGGCATAAAGGAGGGGAGCGGTTGACGCGGATTTGGAATGTTCCAGATAATCCAGAAATTCCAGCAAATTATCAATCATGTTTTTAAATTCAACAAAGTACACATTATGCGACGTACTCTCTGTTTCCTCTCTTTTTGAATTGAATAATTTAATATAACCGGCAATGAATCCGGATGTTTTGTCATATAATTTCTGGGCCAAAAACTTGTCTTTCAGTCCGGCAAAAAGCTTTACCAGAAATATTACGGAATTTATAAAATTTTTTAAGCTCTCCTCTTCCATAGGAGATATGTTAGATTAACCCGACAATAATATCAACCCTCGCTCACTTAAAAAGTTCTCTGGCCCTATCCCAAAATTCGGGACGGCCGTTCTGTTTCATCCAGTACCACCATTCAGCGCCCCATAGATAAAAAGTGTCGAATCCCGTCTTAGATGAGAAATTTATCATCTCATTGAATTTATCAATCCCCATTCTTTGGAGCTGAATATCAAGAGGAGTATCAATTATGGGCTGAAGCAGCCACGGCTCGGCAGAAAGCTCGATTACCATCGATGGTTTTGTTCCGTATATCAAATGGACCAAAGAATGTTTTATCCTGAAGAAGGCGGGCGTTATCGGATATCGGATGGGTCCCAAAAAATTTCTCCACCAAACATATAAATATATACTGGTTCCGAAAACGTCGCCTTTCCGATATGCCTGATGCCACGTTCCAAATTCACCGCTGTCGGTTATTATAACTTGCCGGGAAGAATCCAGCTTGTGAACTAAATCAATTTCTTCTTTCAAAAAATCATCAAGCCCCGCCGAATATTGCCCGCATAAAGACCGGCTGAAAAAAACAAGAAAAACTTCGTTTTCCACTTGCCAGTATCCAACGGCCGGCGATTTCTTGTAGCGGTTCACGACAGTTTCAATATACTCTAAAAGTTTAACCCTCTGTTGATCAAGCGGTAATTTCGCCGCCCAGTCCGGAGTGTGGCATTCCGGCCAGCCGGGCAGGCGCCGGCCGACAGCCAGTATTACGGAGGAGTTTCTTTTTTCGGCTTCTTTAATTTGAAAATCGAGCTCAGAAAAATTATAGACGCCGTCCTTCGGTTCGGTAAGAGGCCAGTGAGCGGTAAGCCGAAGACGCCTCACCTTTAAATCGTCCAGAATAGCCAAGTATGTTTTCTTCCAATCAAGCTTCAGTTCATCGGAATGAAAGCGACTGAAAGAAACACCGTATACAAATTCTGTTTTATTAGAATAAAGATCCCAAGACAATACCCAAAGAAACGCCGCAACGACAACTAAAATCAACAATATCCTGTATTTTATTTTCATTGTTTAAACAACATTAAAAAACCGAGACCTATTAAAACCACGCCAAGAAATTTTACCAAAAGAATTTTGCCATTAATGTTCTCTGATACACCCGGGATTCTTTGCCTAAAAATTAAGGCCAAAATAAATACAAAAACAAACTGGGCGCTCAAGAGGGTGCTAACCACGGAAACATTTCCTAATTTAATCGAAATATAAAGAAGCAGAAAACCTATTCCGGCAATAATTTTATTTACAAGAAACACAGACCTTGAAGAGCGGGAGGTGTTTTTCAAAGACAAAAACATTTCTTTGCGGGCAAAAGGATGAATTAAGGTCAGAAAAGCCATGCCGACAAGACCCATTCTTGTCCAAAAAAAACCATTCAAAAAATCGGAGTGGTTGAAGGTCCACTTTAGAAGAACCGTGGAAACACCAAAGGCAACTCCCGACATTAAGGCCTCCGGCCAAACACCTTTACCGGTTTTTCCGATTAACAAAATACCCGCCACCATAAAAACAAGGGCAACAATATCCGGACCCAAAAAAGAACTTCTTAGTATCAATGCGGAGAAAATATAAGTAAATATAACGCCCAGGACGCCGACTTTCGTGGAAGCAACCGATATGTCTGTTTTTTTAATGGCTTTGTACAGAAACAACAGAGCAAAGAAAAACGCCGCTCCGGACGCGAAAGAAATTAAAAAGTAAAAAAAATTCACCCAGTAAACACCGAAGGGCAGCAAAACGATAGACGCAAAACTCAACATACCCACCCAAAAAGCATAAGAAATCGGCCGAAGAATCGGTGCGGAAAGAAGATATTTGTCTATAATAAACGCTACAGCATTTAAGGCGTAAGCGGCAATTGCAAGATAAAGCCAAAGCATGAAAAAATTACTAATTTTTAATCATTAATTCCTGCCTGCCGGCAGGCAGGTCTAATTGATTCGCCTTACATATTTTAGCATATTCCAAAGCCGAAGGACGAATTTTTCTTTCAAAAGTCGCATAGTCAATCTCTACCAACCCAAATCGCGGCTTAAATCCGCGCGCCCACTCAAAATTATCCAAAAGCGACCAATACAAATACCCGCGGACATCGGCGCCGTCATGAACAGCCTGCCAAACCCAACGAAGATGCTCTTTAATGAATCTTCCTCTCAACTCATCCTTGCTATCGGCAATCCCGTTTTCAATCACATAAATTGGTTTTTTGAATTTTTTGAGTTCCATCAGACGATAGTAGATACCTTTGGGGTAGGTTTCCCAGCCCATTTCAGACATCCAGTCCTGTTTGGGCAAAACCCGGTAGCTTCCGGGAACCCGGCGGTCCACATGATAGTAGTTCAGGCCCAAAAAATCATAGTAGGGAAGGGCTTTGTCCCAAAAATAAAGATTTCTTTGATAGTTATAGAGCTTGCCTATCATCTTTTCATGCCATAGATTGCCGAGAGCGCTAAAAGCATTATTCTCAACAAGTCCTACCTCTACATTGTGCGACGTGGGGTTGTTCAGTCCGAGAGTACTCTGCGGAACAGTATAAATTTCCTTGATTGTCCGATAGGCGAGTGCTTGCGCTTTAATAAAATTTTTACGGACTTTTATATATTCAAAAATATTTCTGTGTTGCGGCGGCCATTGCCCGTTCAGGTAAGCAAAGCCAGAATAGATGCTTGCGGCCTCATTAAAAGTTATCCACAACCCTACCCTATCTTTCAAGTTATCCACAACATATTTTACGTAACGTGTAAAGATTTCCGGGCTATCAACGTTTAGGAACCCTCCTTTTTCCGCAAACCAAACGGGATTTGTGAAGTGCCAAAGTTGAACTATTGGTTCTATCCCCCGTTCCCTCAATGCCTTGACTACATTGACATAGTGATGCATAGCTTCATGGTCAAATCTCCCCTCCTTCGGCTCTATGCGCGACCATTCGATAGAAAAACGATGGATGTTTTGATTTAATTTTTTGGCAATATCAAAATCCTCTTCGTAGCGGTTATAGCTGTCGCAGGCTTTTCCGGAACGGAATTCCGGAGGCCTGGATTTTTCCCACTCGGACCAATCGTTATGATTATTACCTTCTATTTGATGGGCCGATGTGGCGCTCCCCCACTTGAACCCTTCGGGAAATATGTAAGACATTATATCCATTTTATCATTTTAGAAGCTAAAGAATAGACCGAGTCCGAGGAACGACGACGAAGATATAGATTGTTCTATATTGAGGAGGAGAGACAATGGAATCGGTCTATTCCTTGTTTCCC